>ENA-OREN01000083-OREN01000083.1-marine-metagenome-genome-assembly--contig:-NODE-83-length-129480-cov-6.683068_pt1 | contig 129480 bp, 89 predicted proteins | sample MGYA00248624_ERZ508555 | MGnify/ENA primary metagenome ERZ508555 (study PRJEB26222, sample SAMN06267773) | marine metagenome | isolation source: Saanich Inlet, British Columbia, Canada | place... | reverse complement strand
CAATACGATAAAGACGGAAATGCGAAAGAAATTACAATTGAAGATAACTAAATGCTCGGAATGCAGATCCCCTCTCTTTGCATAAGGGAGGGATAGGGAGGGTTTTGTTTAAAGCAATAACTAACTCCCCCCAGCCCCCTCTTCTGCAAAGAGGGGGAGTAAGGGATCTTTTTCGCCAAGTTTAGGATTTAGATATTAGGGCTTAAGCTATATGACAGATGAACAATGGCAAGGATTGTTAGATAAAGTAGAAGAAACTTTTGAGGTAATAGATTCTGGAGTGGAAGATGTAAAAGACGACAACATGCCTTTTGGAAGTGTTGATTGGATTGAATTTTCTGGAGATATGGGACGAATTCGACTTGAATATTCTGTTACCCCTAGAGTTTTAGATAAAAAAGTTTTACATTCACATCGAGGTGGGTCGGAGGTAGTGCAAAAAGTATATTCCGAAACCGAAAAGGTGTCGGATTTAAAAGCGTATAAATGGAATGACACATCTGAAATTTGGGAAGATATCCAAGCCGATAATCTTTTGTAATTTTCCACACAGCCATCAACATTGTTAGGTGGAGTGTGATATACTTGAATAGCTATGAATCATAAAAAACAAATGGTCCTTATTGTTCTGTTTCTTGTAATTGTTACAGCTTTGGTTTTATATGGTATTTTGCTTATGCAAAAACAAAAGGCTAATCCTGGTGATGGGGCAGAACAAAAACAAACGATTTCACTTGCAATTCCACCACAAGACCTTACTCCTTCATATAAGTCGTCTGTCCAAAATTCTTGGGACAATATTTCAATAGCACTCTCGACACAAAACGCTCAAGAGCTTGATTCGATTATAGATTCGATTATGAATCTAAAGGTGCCAGCGAATTTTAAAGAATTGCATGTAAAGTTGGTATTAACATTAAGCGATGCTCAAGATGCTATCCCACGTAAGGACGAAGAGCTGCTTGCTAAAGTAAACCAATCTCTTTTAAATATAGAAAAGGAATATCCTTGGGTTTCTTTATAGAGAAGTGAGAACAAAACACGTACAAGGCTCGTGTTTTTTTTAATATTCAGATATTCTGTAGATAGATTTAAAAAAATCATATGATTACATGCAGTGTTGGAATAATTGCTTATAATGAAGAGCAAAATATTGCAGGATTAATAGATAGAATTTTTCAGCAAAAGCTGGATTCTGTTTTAATCAAAGAAATTATTATTGTTGCATCCGGCTGTACAGATAAAACGCTCCAAATTGCTCGTGAACATTCTCTCGTAGATGAAAGAGTTATAGTTATCAAGGAGAAAGAAAGAACCGGGAAATGGAATGCGATAAATTTGTTCATTCAAAAAGCATCGACCAATGTGTTGGTTATGATAAGTGCAGATGTGTTGCCGCTCGAGACTACAGTTCAAAAACTTGTTGCTCCTTTTTATAATCCTCTAGTAGGAATGACCGGCTCGCATGTGATTCCTAAGAATAATCCGAATTCGTTTATGGGGTATGGAGTTCATTTTTTCTGGAGGATGTTTGATATTGTCTCTCGTATTACACCTAAAACTGGAGAGATGGTGGCTTTTCGAAAGGTTTTTAATAGTATGCCCGCAAATGCGGTAGATGAAGCATGTATTGAATTTTTAATAAAACAGAAAAATTTCTCTGTGAAATATATTCCAGATGCGATAGTCTTGAATAAAGGACCAGAAACAGTAGGAGATTTTCTTAGTCAGAGAAGAAGAATTTGGTGGGGGTATTTTCATTTTGTTCATGAAACAAATGGAGAATTTAGTTTTGTGAGTCCTTCTTTTTTTAAGATGGTTGGGTTGGTTATTAAAACGACAGAGTGGAATGTGCAAGCGATTACGCATGTTCCAGTATTTATAGTAATTGAAGCAATAGGAAGAATACTCGGGTGGTGGGATTATACTATTGCCAAGAAGAACCATTTAATTTGGAGGATGGCACAAACAACGAAAGAACATATTTAATACTTTGTATGAAGAGTTCGATGACGATTTTTCGTGATATATTTAGCAATTATAAAGAGTGGGTTTTAGTTGTTGGCATTCTTGTTGTTTCTTTTGTTGTTTTTTTCGAGCAAATACATGTCCCTGTTTTTTTCCCAGATGTAGATGAAGCTATCTATGCTCAATCGGCCTTGGAGTCGATTCAGAATAAGACTCCTTTTATTCCTATCTGGTACGGAGATCCATTTTTTGATAAACCACCACTTGGATATTTAATTATTCAATCAGGGTATAAAATTTTTGGAGAGAATACATTTGGTGCCCGCGCTGGAGTAGCCTTTACAGGAGTATTGGCGATGATCATTTTTTATTACTTAGGGAAAGAGTTTTTTGGAAGAAAATTAATAGCATTTTTTGCTGTTCTAGCTTTACTTGCAACAGATAGCATGTATTTTCATGTATTCCGCTCAGCTGATTTTGATGGCCCGTTGCTTTTGTTTTTTTTATTAGCACTTTGGATGTATATTAAAAGTTGGAAGAGCTCAAAGTATTTTGTGTTGGTGGGGGTCTTTTTTGCACTTGCTGTTTTAACAAAAGGAGCTGCAGCCTTCCCCGCGATATTGATTTTAGGAATACATTGGATTTTTTTAAAGGGATGGAAGGTTATTCCTTTAAAATATATTCTTTCTTCGGTGCTTTTGTTTTTAGGGATAACGGTCCCATGGCATTGGTGGATGTTTTCTTTGTACGGACAAGAATTTTGGAATGTTTATATTGGTCACCATGTAGTTGCGAGAGTCGGGGAGAATATCGGATTTAGTGAAAATTCGAGTCCTTTTTGGTATTTAAGCCAGATGTCTCAATATTTTTGGCCATGGATATGGGCTTTGCCAGTGGTGGTGTATTTTGTAGTAAAAAATTTCAAATTTAACGACAAGCTAGGGCGGTGGATTTTGATAGCTTTGTGGGCGTTAGGATTTGTTGGTATTTATTCTGTCGCTCAGACCCGACTATTTTGGTATATCGCACCTGTTTATCCACTGTTAGCACTAGCTCTGGTTGCTACCGCCGTTAAGACGTGGAGCCAAAAATCTTGGCACAGGGGAGAGGTTTTTGCGCTGAGTGCTACAGCGCTTATAATGATGTGGGCCGCTCCTTGGTGGAAAACTGGTTGGATAGGAAGTCTTAATTCTACTGGTTTGTTAGAAATATTGCTTCATCCATTTGTCATAGGAACTCTTATTTGGGGAGCTGTTTCGTTGGTTTTATATTTAATTGTAAATAAAAGCTCGGATAGCGAGAGGCAAAAAAATCAGGGTCGATTGTGGTTATTATTTTTCACTATGCTTTTAGGCGGGTTGCTTGTTTCTCGGCTCTTTCAATTAACTGTGATGTATCCGTATGAATCATCATCGCCTTTTTTTGATGCTATAAAAAATAATGCCAAGGTCATTGTGGTTTCTAAACCTGCGTACGAGCAATCACATGGTTTGTATTATTATGTAAATAAATTCCCTAAGGAGATTGTTGTTTTTGTTGATGCTGTTGAGGAATTAGGTGGTTTTAAGAACGATTTTTGTTTTTTTGATGTAGCGAGTGATTCTTTAGAAAAGCTTCCTCAGGATACGGAGCCTTATTATTTCGAAGGAGTTGGTCCTTATTATGCAGCATGCTGGTATATTGAAGAAGATGTTGAAACAGAAGAAACCGAGGAAAAAAATGAATAAAATTTCACTCATAATTCCATGTTATAACGAGGAAGGAAATATCCTTCCTTTGTTTGACGAGCTTTTGCCAGTACTAAAAGAAATATCTGATCGAGGGTATTCTTGGGAAAGTGTTTTTGTGGACGACGGAAGCACCGATCAAACGGCGAATTATTTAAAGTACTTGCAATTAAAGCATAATAATATATTTGTGGTGAAGCATGACATTAACAGAGGCGTAGGAAACGCCTATCGAAGTGGGTTTTTGCATGCTCGAGGCGATTATATTATTACCCTTTCGGCAGATAGAGAGATTCCTCCCCAAGAAATAACGAGGGTTATAGATTTATTAGAAAGTGGAGAAATATTTGTTAATACAAACAGATCTGAAAGATGGGGGAAAACGCTGGCGGTACATTTGAAATGGAATATTCCTTCTAAAATAGTAAACAGTACGGTGTCTGGTATTGTTTCAAGGAGAATTAAAGATGTTGGCTCTGGTTTAAAAGGGTTCCATAAATCTCTGTTAAATGATGTTCGCGTAGAAGATTCGAGATATCTCTATTTTCCTGCTTATGCCTGTTTGAATACTGTTAAATTCAAAGAGATAGATGTGGAGTTTCGGGCCCGTGAGTGGGGGCGATCTTCTCGCAGGCCATTAAGTCTTGTGAAAGAGGTTTTAATAGAGACCCCTCGTCTTTTTTGGCATTCAATACGCAAATAAATCAACGGCTCACTCGATGAGCCGTTGATTTATTTCCTGTCATTCTCAGCTTGACTGGGAATCCAGGGCGTTGAAGAAAAAAACAGAGCATGGATCTCCGATCGGGGTCGGAGATGACAGACAGAGGAAAGGGTTTTTTGCTCGTCATCCTCGATTTAGTCGGGGATCCAGTAGGTCGAAGAAAACACCAGGACATGCCCAGCCCCGGCTTTTCAAAAGAAAAAGTGGAGCTGGGCATGTCCCCCTCTGGGCGATCCCCCGAAGGAGGAGATCCCCTCAGGAGCCTGCCCCGTACTTTGATACGGGGCGAGGCTGACGGACAAAAATATGAATAAAACATATTGTGTATACATCTTAGCAAGCAAAAGAAATGGAACACTTTATATTGGAGTGACAAATAATCTCGTGAGAAGAATGTGGGAGCACAGAAATAAAATAAGTCATGGATTTACAAAGAAATACGAAATTTCTTTACTGGTGCATTATGAAGTTTTCGAGGATCCGTCTAGAGCTATTGAAAGGGAAAAGCAATTAAAGAAATGGAATAGAGCGTGGAAGATTAAACTTATCGAAGAGAATAATAAAGAATGGAATGATTTGTATGAATCTTTGGGATAAGGCGGAGGTCCTCCTCAGCTGTCATTCCCAGCTTGACTGGGAATCCAGAGGGTTTAAAAACCCCCCTCAGGGCGTGGGTCCTCGCATACCGATGATGACGGGCAAAGAAATGGCGCTTCTCTTGCTGTCATCCCCTCGAGAGAGGGGCTCCAGTAAGTCGGAGAACTCACAAAGGCACAGATCTCAGACTGAAGTCGAGGATGACGGACAAAGGAATGTGATGTATAAAGACTCGTGCTCGTTTATGTTGTTTTTTAAAGTATGGTATAATTTTATAAGTATATTAACTTAAAAATAGTATGAAAAAATTTATCATAGTTATTGTGGTAGTTATTATTGCGATAGCATTGGTTGTGTTTTTGATGCCTCAGCAAGATAACCAATCTACTGATGGGAATAATCAGCAATCTGGTTCATCTGGCCAGTCTAACAACGATACTGTTGGCGGCCTGCCGGCAAATGACGATTTCCCTCCAGATGATATATTTGACGACGAACCATTAGAGGTTCAGCCTCAAGTCTATTCGTATGGCGGAGTTGTTACGAGTGTTGGCTCTGACAGAGTAGTATTTGAAGTTGGAAATACTTTTGGGTTAGATGAAGGAACGCTAATAACTGTGTTAGTAGGAGCTGACACAAGAATTGTAAAAGAAGTTATTACAGAGGTAAAAGAAGACGGCTCTGCAATTGGAAAATTAGAACCGCTAAGATTAGATGAATTAAAGGTTGGTGATTTTATAGATGCAATAGCAGATGAAGATGTTTACGGAAAGACAGAATATACGCCAGTATCGCTAGAGCTTATAGGGGTAGCTGGTGGTTAGTTTTAGCTAAATAGAGATAAAATAAACGGCTCACGTAGTGAGCCGTTTATTTTTTTGCTGTCATTCCCGCGAAGGCGGGGATCCATGGCGTTGTAGAAACAAGTAAGACATGGATCCCCGATCGGGGTCGGGGATGACGGACAGTGGAAGGATGAAGAGAAAAACTCTTCCCAGTCACTCTGCGTCCGACTTCTCGGACACTATTAGAAAGAGGTCGGGACAAGCCGGGCCGGGCAGGCCTTCCGCCAGCTGGCGGACCCTTCCTTCGCTAATCACTCCCCGTCACAAGGACGGGGCACGGCAGGACATGCTTATGCAATTTATCCGCCAGCGGGGCGGAAGAGGGGGGATGATGAAGTAAAAAAAGAGAACCGCCGCACCTGCCAAGGGGCCAAGTGAGACGGAACTATGGGGTTGCGAGGGCGGACGCTAGGCGTGGCAGGGGAGGCCGGTTGAGCCTTCTTACTGCGGCATCTTCAGCGTTGCCCAAGAGGTTGCGAGCTTGCCGACCGCGTCGACTGCGAGCGGCCCGAGCACCGGCCGGAACGCTGGCGTGCGGTGTCGAAGTCCTCCAGCGGGATTTGTTATTCGCTGAGGTTCATTCCCTTCGAGGGAAGCGAAGTAGATGCTCCCGGCTGATCCGTTTCGTTTCGAGACAAAGGCGATCGTTGTGCCGTCTGGAGACCAGGAAGGGGCGTCATCATCGGCATCGTGGGATGTTACTTGTACCCGGTTTTCGCCGTTCAAGTCCGAGATGATTATGTCCCGGTTTCCGTTTTTCCTGGAGTAGAAGGCGATCCGCTTTCCATCTGGCGACCATGTCGCCTGCCCAGCGTCTTCTCCGGGTTCGGAGAGGAGCGTGAGGTGTTCTCCTTCTGGTGACACCGAGTAGATGCTTGATCGAACTACCCCTTCGTTGTCTCCATCTCTCAGTGATGTGAAGAGGATGCTGTTGTCAGTCGGTGACCATCTAGGGAGAACGTCCGCGGATGGATGGTTCGTGATGTTCCTCGTATCACCAGTAAGAAGGTTTGTGGTGAAGAGGTCGAAGTAACCATCATCTTCCCTTAGTGAAGTGAATACGATATTCGCTCCATCAGGGGAGAACGAAGGAGAGGAGTCAGCCGCTGGGTTGTTGGTGGCATTGCTCTTCACTCCGGTGATCACGTTGATCGTGTAAATGTCGGAGTCCGATGTTTGAGCAAAGGCGAGCAGCTGCCCGTCTTGCGACCAGGCAATTGAGCCGGACGTTTGAACTTTCCCAAGGAACGGGAATGTGGTGATTTCCCCGGAACCATCTCGCACAAAGATGTGAGAGCTCGATGCGTTGGATGGTCCTTCCGAGAACCCGAGAGCGTACTCTGTAGCGAGTGTTCTCGAGGAAACGGCCACGAGCAGGGAAAGTAGCGCTAAAATACGCTTGTTCATTGTAGGTCTCCGTTAGGTGTGTACTTATATTTAATACTATTATTTAATATTTGTCAATAGCTCTGTTTTTGAACGGGACTATTTTTTTAATTAACAATATCCACATTTTTTTTGCTAAGAAAAAACATGAAATTATGGTATTATATTAATAGGACTTGCAGAAGATTGATTTAGAGCTGTGTTTATATACGGGATAGAAACAAACACTAAAATATGATACTTAGGCGATCATACATCGTAATGCTTTTGATGGGAGTATTTTTTGTTGCTGGAATAATGATTCTTGGACCAGTTCAGCAAAATACCGCATCTGCCCAATCTGATCCTTATACGGTTTCTGCAACAAATGGAACATATACAACAAAAATTCAAGTTGATTGGGCAACGACAGCTCCTTCTACCCAGGCAGCAGGTAAGCTGACCTATGGGACTGGGAGTGGATGTCCTAAGGGTTCAAGTACTACAAGTAAGCCGTTTGCTCATTCTGGCTCGCATGGAGTCGTGTATAGATATTGTTTGTGGGATACTGAGCAAGCCGGTTATACTAGTGACACTGGTTGGAGAAAACCAACCTTTTCGGTATCTGCATCTGCTTCATCGAGCGATACTAATATTGATATAACGGTGACTTGTTCGTCAGGTAGTTCAGCTACATTAACCAGTACGGGTGGAGGACTTGTCTCGGCTAGCCCTGCTTGCGGTTCAAGCCTGAGTCGAGACATTAGCAAAGGAACAAAATATACGTTTACAGGGTATTCAACATTCAATACCACTCCAAGTTCTACCGACACAGCCTATTATGGAAAATTAAGAAACCCAAGCATCAACACAAACACAACTGGTGCAAATTGCTCGTCATCTGATGTGTGTGTGACTATTGTAGGAAATACAAATCCAGCCAATTCAAATCAAACAAAGTATTATAAAATTGGTACTGCAGGGTGGGTTCAAGGATCCGGGTTTCATCTTGATAGCCCTGGGACATATACCGTAAAAGCATATACAACAGCTAGTAGTTGGGTGAATAGTGACCAAGCAAGTAAAACTATTACTGTTGTATCAGCAGATTCAGGCTTGCCTACGGTAACAGTTTCAGATTCACCAAATTCATGGTCAAATTCTTCTCATAATGCAGTAGTCAATTGTTCCGACACAGGAAGTGGATGTAATACAAGTACAAAAAAATATAGAGTATATACATCTAGTCCTGGTAGTTGTCCTACTACCAGTTCCGGGTTTACAACGGGTGGTAGTACCTCTGTAACATCCCGTTCTTGGGTGTGTGGAAGGGCATCGGACAATGCTGGAAACATAGGTAGAACCTCTTCGCCTACCCAGATAAAAATTGATACTACATCTCCTTCTATAACCAAAAGCTATTTTTCCGGATACACAAAAGCAACCCCGATTACTGTTACCTATAGTTCTAGCGACGCAGGTGGTAGTGGTTTACACGCCACGAATGGTCTGCGCATAAAAATGAAAAATGCAACACTAAATAGTAGCGGAACTTGTACTGGCTGGTCTACGAATTGGGCAGATAGAAACGATGGAGATGGCTCTCATAGTAAAGCTTTAGTGAATGGTAGCTGTTATCAGTTTAGGATATATGCTGCAGACAATGCAGGGAATATCGCTACCTCAACAGGAGGAGTTATTAAAGCAGATAGATCAGCTCCTACTCGTTCTCTTACTGGATCTGCTAACGCGGCTGGAACATCTATTACATGGTCGCTTACTGGCTCAGATAATTCTGGGGGAGTTGGATTACACTCAACTCCATATGGATACGCTACATCTTCTGGTGGAACATATTCATATAAATCTGGTACATGGGTAGAGTCTGTTTCTTGTGGGAGTTCGTATACACGTTATGGAAAAATAAGAGATTCACTTTCTAATATATCAACCTCAACTTCGGCCACTGTTAGCACTGTTTGTCCTAACAATGCTCCTACTGCCAGCATAAGTGGCGCGCCAAGTTCATGGACGAATAGTGGCACCATAAGGGCAACAATTGGCTGTAGTGACACAGAGAGTGGAAGTAATTGTGCGGTGTATCAATATCAGGTGAATTCGGCTAATAATTGTAGTGGTTCTTGGTCGAGTGCTAGTCAGACAGGAAATATACTTTCTCAGAATTATGTTTGTGGAAGAGTAAAAGACACAAATGCAACTGGCGGGCTTTATTCTTCGAATGCTGGTCCAACGTTATTCCGAGTTGATCGATCAAGTCCAACGGCAAGTGTAACTGCTCCATCAGCAAGCTGGACAAGTAGCACAACATCAGTTTCGGTGAGTTGTTCGGATACAGGTGGAAGTGGCTGTAGTACCAGTCGTTACGCTACATCTAATAATGCTTCTAATAACACACCAACATGTAGTTCTTTATCCTACGGATCAAACGGATCTTCGGTAAGTATTACGAGCCCTCAGTGGGCGTGCGGTAAGGTGTGGGATAATGCAGGCAATACCGATCATTCGAGTGCCAGATATTTTAGGGTAGATCAACAGGCTCCATATAATGCATCATTATCGGGATCCGCGCCCAATTGTTCTTCTATTAATTGGAGTGTGAGCGGTGCGCAAGATAGTGGAGTTGGCACAACTGGCTTAGAGTATAGATTTAGAGCTTCAACTAGTGGCTCCTGGGTAACAGATTGGCAATCGAGTTCTACCTATACACAGTCTGTGACAGGAGATGGTACAACTTCTTATTCTCGGGTCGCTCGAGTAAGAGATTCACTCGGTAATACTTCTGGATATCTTTCAACGTCCTCGGTAACGCCACCGGCCTGTGACAATGTCGATCCTGTTGTAAGCGCTAGCCCTGTTAATTCTGGTGGTTGGATACAGAGCGGAACCGTTATTACACTAAGTGTAACTGATAATATTGCGGTAGCCTCTGCTCGCTATAGATGGGATGCAGCAGCAAGCAGTACGAATGGAATTCTTTATGGGCATGGGCAAACAATTACTTCTCCAGTAGGGGAGCATAGACTTTATTTATGGGGGGCTGACACGAATGGGAATACAGATACGTGGAATTCTGTTGCAAATGCATATCAATATGATTCTGCCACTCCAGTTGCCTCGCTTTCTGTAGAAGATGGTTCTGGTAATGCTGCTAGTGGTTTTAAAAATCTTAGTTCGGTATCACTTATATATTCAGGGACAGACGCTGCCCCAAGTAGTGGGATTTTGTTGTATCGAGTGTATGAAAGAACAGCAACATTAAGTAGTGGGAGTTGTACAGGCTGGTCCGGTTGGTCGAGTAGGTTGAATGGGGGGGATTCTGCAGCGAGTACGTATACAAAGACAGGGCTTGCTGATAACACGTGTTATCAATTTAGATCATGGGTGAGAGATGCTTCATTAAGGTCAGATTTTTCATCAAATTCAGCTGAATTAAAAATAGACAAAACTGCTCCAACCCGATCTATAACATATAATGCCGCAACAAACCCCCCTACAAGTAGTAGCACGTGGCCTATAAGCAGTGTAAAAGCTCAAGATGCTCATGGGCTTTTGTGGGTTAAAATAATTTGGGAAAATAATGTAAACACTTATAACTGTTCTGGTGCCTGGACTGGTTGGGCAAATGTACAACAATGGAACAATATTGGCGCGGGTGTTCAGTTTGACGAATCTTCAACAGAGACTCTTATAAATAACAAATGTAACAGATTCAAAGTCCAGGCTAGTGACTATGCTGGAAACAAAGCAACTCTTGCTGGTGGGTATGTGCAGCGAGATGATACAAACCCGAGTACTACAATTTCTTACACTTCTGGAAATAATAATTCAGGAACAACAACAGTGAGTTCTACTGCTTCCGACACTCATAGTGGTCTTAATAGGGGGGATATTTGGGGAATCACAAAGCCATTTGTAAATGGAGTATGTACTGGTAGTTGGAATACACAAACTCGGTATGATACCGATGGAAACCCTGGCGGTGCGGCTACTGATTCAAATACAGAAACCATTAGTAATTTAACAAGTGGATTGTGTTATCATTTTAGAGGTTGGGCCACGGATAAAGCGGATCCATACAACGCAGCACAAACATGTGCAAATAATGCAGATTGCCATGGTCTTGTTAAAGTTGATACCTCAAAACCAACAGCTAGTTTATCCACAAATATTTCTGGATTAACAAATGCTGCCACTGTTAATTTAACATATGAAGCAAGTGCTCCGCAGTCTGGAATTAAATGGATGTTTATACAAAAAAGAACGGCCCCACTTTCTGGCGGTGCCTGTGGTACCTGGGGTAATTGGGCGGAATTAACAAGCCCAGCAAGTCGTGTTAATGGCACGGGTGCGCAAAGAGTGTTGTCTGACAATCTTATAACGGGGACATGTTACAGATATAGGACTCGAGCAAGAAATAATGTAAATACTACAGGAGTCAATGATGGGTATTCATCAATAACAGAAATAAAAGTAGATCGACAGGCTCCAACGTGTGGTGGTGTGTGGACTCCAGCAACTGATCAAACAACAACCTCAAGTTGTAGGTTTACTACTACTGCGAGCGACGCTGGAGGTAGCGATTTACTGGCTACGAATAATTATGAATGTACAGTTAGTAATATCGCAGAAGGAACAGCTGGAATATGTTCGACAAATGCAATACTAGACAATGCAGGGAATTCCGTAGTTTGTGGCCCAAGTCCTTCATGTGCCATTGATGGTACGGGGCCAGCTTTAACAGCAACTCCCTCAAGCAAAATTAGCAATACCGCGATTCCAGTTACCTTAGGTGCTACAGATGTTGGTTCGGGTGTGGAGTTGTCTACGTACAAGTGGGGAGCAGCAGCAACAAGCAGTTCAACTGTATTTGTGAATGGAAATGCCAACGCCAATACAATTTCGTCTTCAACCGAAGGCCCTTACGATTTATATGTGTGGGCAAGAGATAATTCGGGCAACATATCAACAGCTACATTCGGAATTTATCGGGTAGATAAAACTCCTCCGAGTGGTTTTAATATTACTTACAGTGCGGCAGTTCATCCTAGCCCTACAGGTTCTTCATCAATACCTATGACTGGCTTAACAGCATGGGACGCTCATGGATTAGATTGGATTAGAGTAGGAAGAAGAATAGGGCCTGGCGGCTATGTGTGTGGAAATCAGCTTGGTGGATATTCTTATTCTACAGCAGAATTTTGGGGCAGTAATATATCTGCGGGTGCATCTGGCGCCACATTTACTGGGGCGCTGACAGGCGCTAATGAAGCAGCTCTTGTTGCTAATACATGTCATCATTTTTATATTGAAGCTCAAGATCTTGCAGGAAACAAGGGCCGTATATATGGAGGAATGGTACAACAAGATTCCACGCCACCTACAGGTTCGTTAACTTATACAAGTGGAAATAACACAACAGGAGCAGTAGATATAACCTATAATGTTTCAGATATACCAAGTGGCCTTAATAGGGTGGATGTAGTGACGTATGAAACAAATCTTAGCAACAATTCTTGCGGAACAACCTGGGCAGCAAACACTCCGTATCAGCATGTACCTACACCTAGCTATGCCACTCGATTTCCTGCCAGTGGAGACCAAGCAGAGACGCTTTCTTTAACGAGTGGAAAATGCTACACAATCAGAATAGTCGCAAAAGACGCGGTTCCATTATGGGCGAATATCTATGACGGGAATACTCCTTCTGTTATTAAAGTAGACACAACTCGGCCTGATGGTGGAATTTCTAGTTCATTAGGAATAAGCTCTCGCGGAATAACAGGCGGATGGAAGAATGCGGCTTCAACAGATATAACAATTGACGGGTCAGATCCACAGTCTGGGATTGATTGGAGGTATTATTACAAACGAAGTGTGGCGTATGATAGTGCTGGAGACTGTCCCTGGCCAGCTGATTGGAGTGGAGTTACACCGGCTGTGTATGATGGGAGTGGCACCACAACTATTCCAAATCAAACATTGACAAATGGTCAATGCCATCAATTTTTATTGGGGGTAAAAAATAATTTCAATTTAAGATATTGGCCAGCCATTGTAATTAAATCAGATCAACAAGGTCCAACATGTGGTGCTTGGAGTCCTTCGACAAATCAATTTACAACATCTCCTAGTTTTACCTTTAGTTTACCGAATGCAGCAGATTCAAGTGGAATAACAAGTTCAACGAATTGCACGGTTAGTGGTGTCGTAGACGGTGGTTCCGGAACATGTAATATAACTCTTACCGATGCGGTAGGTAACACCACAAATTGTGGTGCAAGCCCGTCGGTTACCATAGACTCAGACCCACCCACCATTACAGCTAATCCTACGACAGGACTTAGTGATGGCCCAATTCCTATTACATTAACTGTTTCTGATGGCTCGAATGTCGTGAGTGCAAAGTATATTTGGGACAACGCAGCTGCAAATGCAGCAAAAAACAATGGAACATTGTTTACAAGTCCTGTTAATATTTTATCACCTGGACTTCCTTCTGGAGATCATTACTTGTATGTATGGGCGGTAGATACCGTAGGAAACGAAACAGCTCCTCAAAGTTTTGGGCCGTATCAGATAGATACAACAAATCCAGTGGTAACTATTACCTATGAAGAAAAAGTTCACCCAAATCCAGCAAGACTTGCTGATCATTTTATAACAATTACTGCTACCGATAATTTTGGAATACGAGAAATGAGAGTGCAAAGAAGTTTAAATGCTGATGCTGTGTATACATGTGGTAATGCATGGGAAACAGGCGCTTCGGGTGGGCAAGCATGGTTAATGCAAGGGGCTAATAATTATCCTAATTCTGGTCCGAACGAAACAGTTACCTGGAAAATAAATGATCCGAACGATCCAAACGATCCGGTTGTAAATTTAGTTGCAGGTAATAAATGTCAAAAATATAGAGCATTTGTAGAAGATACCGCAGGAAATAGAGTCTGGCTTGATCCTAATATTTTAGTGCAAAGTGATTTTTCTTCCCCAACTGCTACATTTACGTATCCAGCAGGTGCAAACATTACAGGAAGCGTTGACGCAACATGGAGCGCTGCAGATCAGCCAGGCGGGATATTAGATACCAGGATTTATACCTTAGAAAAAACATTAAGCGCTGGAGTGTGTGATCCAACAAGTTATCTTGTTCGTCAGCCATGGCCAGCTGAAGTGTATCATCCTCAAACTAATCCATACCCAACCGTATTGCCAGCAGGAGGAGGAACAACAACAGATACAATAAGTCTCGATAGTGGCAAGTGTTATTCTTTACAGATGACAGTAAAAGATCTCAGTCCTCGTTGGTGGACAAATTGTGAAGGCAGGCCAGGGTTAAACCCTCAAGGAAATGATTATCAGGCCCAAAATAACAGTTGTAACCAAGAAGCGAACGCACCAGTTATAAAAGTAGATACTACAAAGCCTGTTGTCAGTTTGGCGATAAGCAGTACTGGTTGGACGAATGCCGATTCGGTTGTTTTAGATTATTCTGCAACAGATCCTGAATCTGGTTTAAAGTGGATGGATGCTCTGGTTCAAAAAGTTTCGCATACCAACGGAGTGTGTGAAAGTTTTGATACTTCATATCCTCGAATAGAAGCGCCAGATGCAACGAGTTTAGTATTCCCTCCATCAGGTACCACGCCAGCAACATTAACAGCCCCATCATTAACGTATTCCGATCAAGCTGGTAGCGGAGTGTTAGCAGATGGTTCTTGTTACAGGTTTAGAGCACGATCACGGCAAAGTATAGGAAGCACAGGAAGTCATGATGGTAAATCTCCACATCAAGTTTTGTATGTAGACAAACAGAATCCGTCTGCCTCTATTATTTATCCAGATGGAGAAAATATAACCGGCACGATTGATGTTATAAGTAATGCAAGAGATTTCGGCGGAAGTGGGATTAAAATTCGAGAAGTTCAGAAAAAAGAAGTGTTATACCGATTACAGTCTTCGACAGGCGGGCCACGAACTTTAGGCTGCGATAGTTTTAGCCCAGCTTCTTGGAGTTCTGTACCGGGTACTTCTTCTCTCGTAGAAGGAGCTTTGGCGGATACACTTCCTAATGTGCTTGTGCCTGGGTATTGTTATCAGTTTAGACTTCATGTGGAAGATAATGCCGGAAACATAAAAGATAGTATTACCGATGGAACAGTAATTGTTCCGAATCAACCACCGATAGCAGACAATCAATCCGTGGCGTTAGATGAAGACACAAGTATCGATATTACGTTGACGGCAACAGATCCAGAAGGCCAATCATTAACATATACAGTACCAACTAATCCAACAAAGGGAACACTTGCCATTAATGGCGCATTAGTAACCTATACTCCTAATCAAAATTATAACGGCCCAGATGAGTTTTTGTTTAAAGCACACGATGGTAGTGTGACTTCTAATGTGGCAACAATTTCTATCACGGTAACTCCTGTAAATGATAGTCCAGATGCATTTAATCTTGTGAGTCCTGCTGATACATCGACAAGTGTTTCTGTAACACCAACCTTTGTATGGGATCCAACAGTAGATCCTGACGGAGATACATTTTCATATAAACTTTTTTACTGTAAAGACACCGGGGGTGGATGTACTTTTGGCTCTGGTATTTCTGTAAATCAAGCTACCTCGCATACACTTCTAACGCCACTTGATTCAGGAAGTACGTATGTATGGAGAGTTCGTGCTACTGATGATGACACAGCACCTGCTTCGAGGTGGAGCATTAATACTTGGAGTTTTACGACCAGCGGTCCACCAGTAGTGGCTGTTTCATTAGCATCGCCAACAGGTGTTATAGGAACAGAACATATATTTAGTTTTTCTGCGAGCGACCCAGATAACGATCAAATGAGGGTTGCCTACGCAACAGATAAGGAAGTTGTTGTAGATGCCAGTAATGTAGGTATAACTACTTGGCGTGATATTCCAGCACAAGTTGTCGGTGGAGGAGACGAAACTCAATTGGGACCAATTAACACGGCTATTGCAGCAACATTTACAGAATTAGATTATGCCTTTGATTATGAATTTAATGGAGACTATTACTACAGGCCATGTTCGGAATTTTTAAATGCTGGTAGCTCCTGTCGATTTGCAGGAGAGATATGGGCGCGAGATGAAGCGGGTTCTAACGAATGGGCGCGAGATGAAATGTGGATGGATATATATAGGCCAGTACAGTGCACGAATAATGGTCCTGCTGCTGAAGGGACGCCAATTACCATTGCCCTCGATTCTAGAAATCCTCAAAAAACATGGGGGTGGCCAAATGTTCCAGATTTAACTAAAGGCTCATGTCCGGATGGGTCAGCTACTTGTGATTACACAAAAACTACACTTGGAGTAAAAACCGTAAGTTTTGTTGTGGATGGCCCAGGAAGCGATGATGAACCCATCTCGTGTGATGTGGAATGGCTGCTTGCCCCTCCTGGTGATCCTGTTTGGAATAGTGTGGTATTTAATGAACCAAATATGGATTTGGATTGGAGTAATGTTACAAATGAAGTTGGATATAATGTCAGGCGTCCACTTTTGCCTATTGATGCTTTGCCTACTGATGCTTTATGGGCGGGTTCGCTTCCAGTTGATGTTACCACTACTCAAGATACATCTATTGGTACCAATGAAGGGAGTTATCAATACGAAGTTCAGGCGTGTAATGCTACCGGCTGTTCTGCTTGGGTTCCTTCGCCTGTTGTCATGGTGAATTTTCCGCCTACTTGTCCTGCTAGCTATAGCGTGAATCCATTAAACGCTTTCTCCGAAGTAGATCCATATCAAAGTATTACGTTGTCGTATTCAGGATCGGTTGACCCTGGAGGTGAACCAGTGCTTTATGATGTGTTGTTGAGAAATACTTTATCTGGAGAAGCTTCTGTTTGCGACAATACACCAAATGAGTTCTGCACTATAAATACTGATGCATTTACTCATTTGAAATATCGAGATACTGCTTCTACTCCTGCGTATGAATGGCGAGTAATCCCTGAAGATACAACACTTCAGAACCAGGGTTGTGCTTATCAACCTTTACCAACTCCTGTTGTGCCTCAGATTTCTACACTTTCAGTAGCTGCATATGAACATAGTATTGATACTCCATATAGCACACAGCTCGATACAGTATTTGCTGGAGACTCAGAAAGAGTCGACTACGAAGTTTTATACGAATTTGAAAGTGGGCAACATGCTGTAGCTCTAAATGCTCTGATAGCTATAACGCTTCCAGCAAATGCAGAAGCTCCAAATCCTGAGCCGGCAAATACGAATATTTCTGGACAGCGGATGGAATGGAGTATTGGGGATTCATTTCCTGGAGACTCAGGCCGTCTTCGTTATTCTGTGATAACGCGAAATACTCCCGGGCCTGTTATAACAAATGTTCAGTTGGAGCTAGGGCTGCCTGAAATTTCGGTGTCGTGTATAGTGAATGCTAATTGTAGAGTCCAAACTGCCACCTCTAACACTATAAAGGTATGGAGGAGGACAGCAGAGTATTTTGTAACACAAGGCGGAAGTATTTATAGTAAAGAAGCAATTGATGTTTCTGCTAATGCAATAACCACGCGTAAACGAACACCACTCGGATTGTATTATATTATTTCTGATGATGCGGTTGTGGATGTGAATGTTGAAGTAGACACAAATATTCGTAATTTTTCTGCTCAAGAATTTGGCACCACAAATACCCAAGGTTTAAGCAAGTTAGGTCAACTGCCAATAGAAGAATTAAAAACCGATCTTGGTAGTGGCGTAAATACGTTTGATGATACAATACAATTGTCTTCATCTGATTGCACAATATGTTCACCTAATGAATTGTTCGATTCGATTTCAGAAAATCTAACGTTTACTGTGAGAGATTCTGGAACCGATCGAAGTAAAGATCGTACATATGAAAATGCAGATGTCGTAGACCTTGCTGGTAAGGTATATGTTTTACCAACAGGGAAGAGTCTTCGTATTTCAAACCCACTTATATTTAAAAATTCAACAACGATTGATTCTGGGGCTGGTACGATAATTATTGAAGACGGTGATTTAATTATAGAAGAAGAGATCGTGTATGACCTTCCTGTTATTTCTGTGACAGCTGCAAGTCAACTAGCTTCTGTGGCATGGGTTGTTCAAAATGGAAACGTTGTCATTGCAAGATCCTCTGCTGCTTGGTCTGGTGCATGCCCAGTTGAAGGTCAGCTCCCAGATAAAAATAGATGGGGATGTGATCCGTACTGGCCAGAAATAGAATATTTAGATGGAATTCAGTCAACGCCTTTATATGGCGCTCCGGAAACTGTGTCTGGAATATTTTACGTTGCTGGGACTAAGGCAGATGAAAAAGGAATATTCTCTACGGGAAGCGGGCATGTGCCATTAACAATTCATGGAATAGTTGTTGCAAGAAAAACAAGATTTGAACGTATTAAATTACCATTCGATTAGTCTTTATGGAAAAAGAATATTGGAAAAAAATTCAATGGATTACTCTTTTTGTCTTTGCGCTGATGGCGTTTGGTATTGTTGTTTCGATTTCTGGGGTAACGGCTCAGACGAATACTTCTGTTGGAAGTCTCCCTGTTTGTGGTGATTTTTATACTCCAAGGGGCGTGAACTCTGTTGGAGTGTATGTGCCACCTGCTGGTGGTGACTCGGCCTCGGCTCAAGTATCACTACAATTTGAAAAAGCCTCCGACTCCGATGGCCAGGATTTGAATGAAGGATTTGGTCCAGGAATTAAAGGGTATACGCTCTATATAGATGACGATAAAGAAGTGGTACCTGAAGCAGGGGATCAACGTAATTTTCAGTCTTTTGTAACAGAGGTAACAAATTATGCAGGTTTTACTGTTGGTGGCACTACCTTAGATGCTCCTGCTGGAACTCTCTCTTTTGTTATTCCAACGAATCTTTCTCTGAACACACGTTATTATTGGGCATTAGAGGTGGTGGATGATGAAGGCTCAAGAAGGCTTTGTCCTGCGAGAGAGCCAAATACTTTCTTAACAGTCTCTGATCCAGCTCAAGGAATAATTGAAGGCACCTCGTTTGAATATCCAACAGAAACTATTTTGTACGACGCTCGGATTTTTACCAATCCACCCCCCGGCTTTACAGACGAAAGATTCACTCTTCCTCGTACGCTTGAGGGAGTTGCAAATTAAGAGCAGAGACAAGTGCAGAAAGAAAAATAAAGCAACATGATAATAGAATACAAAAAGAGAAAATTAAAAAAGAAAAGAAAGCCGTGCTATACTATAGTATAGGGTGTTTTAAATTTTGTTTAATTCCCTGTGGTTAATTTGTTACCAAAAAACTTAAGAGAGCAAGAAGCAGAAGAGCATAAAAAGGCATTGCAGCAAAAGCAGCAAGAGTCTAAGGTTTCGTATACGCGCTCTGTGGCTCCTCCTCCAAAACCTGCCAAAAAGAAGGCGGGGGTGTTTTCGTGGTTACATAAGAAAGATACCGAAAAAGCTCTTGTCCCAAAACAAAAGCAAGCCTCGAAATTAAAAGTAAAAAATCAGCCAATACAAAGAACTGTGCAGCCGATTGTAGTTGCTCCACAACCAGTGGTTAAACCAGGAGTAGCACCACCAGCACCGCCAAAACAAAAACCGGTAAAAAAACAATCTCCACCAAAACCGAAGAAAGATATTTCTGAAATATTTCCGTTTTCATTGTTTATCAAAAAGAAACGATCTGCTCAGAAAGTGAACGGCCAAGCAGTAAAAGCTGCACCTCAAAAAACTCAGCAAAAAAATAAAGGAATGCAGGTAAACTTGATTAGTAAAGATATTTTAGAAGACAGAAGCAACCATAGATCAGAAAGGGCTCTTATTATTGTGGGCATTTTGACGGTTGTTGTGCTTGGGGTGTTATTTGCAGGAACAAAATATTTTGTCGATAAGAAAATATCGACGCTGGCAGAACTAGAGGGAAGAAATACTATCTTAGATGCAGCACTTGCTCAACTGCAGGCAACCAACACGGAAATGCTTATTCTTCAGAGAAGGTTTAATTCTGCCGAAGAATTATATAATAATCATATCTACTGGACCCGCCTTTTAGATTTTTTTGAAAAAAACACACTTTCGAGTATTCAATACAAAAATCTTTCACTCAACAAAGAAACTCCTGGAACCTATAAGCTCGACGGAACAGCTTCTTCGGTAGAAGACATGCTTCAGCAATGGAATGTTTTTGAGCAATCACCCGAAGTTATCTCTGTTGGCCTTGATCGCTACACCCGAGGTGAGCAAACCACGGTTGTCCAAAACGGTGTGCCAGCTCTTCCGGTCGAAAATACGAATGAAACTGATGAGTCTGAATCATTACCAGCTCCGCAAAATAGTGCTGTTACAAATATGGTAGACATTACATTTTCTCTTGCAATAGAATTAGATCCTACGTTTCTTATAGGTTTATATGGCAGTAAATAAGATAAAAAAACAAAAGAAAACAGGCACTCTCCGTCGATTTGTCGGTAGAAATCTTTCGTTCCTTATTTTATTAGAGGTAGCGATTTTGATAGTTGTTGCTTATATATTCCTTTTTCAGCAGCCACTCCAGTTTTTAAGATCGAGCGAGGTAGGAGATTTGAATCAACAAATTCAAACAAAAGAAACTCAAAGACAGCAGCTTGCTGCTGAATTAGAAAGAGTAAAACAACAGCCAGAAGATTTGCTTTTGTCGGTGCTTCCAAATGATCCAGAAGTTCGTTCTTTGTTTGCTCAGGTAGAAAACGTTATGGATTCACTTGGTTTTAGGATAGAGTCTATGAGCGTTGAAGACGAAGGAATAAAAAATCTCCAACGAAGAGGCCGAGGTATTTCACTTGGAACCCCGTCCGTAACAGCACAACAAGGCGGTGCTTTAGATTCGGTAAAGAAGGTAACTATTTCTTTGCAGGTAAGTGGAAGTACCTATAAATCATTTAAAGAGTTGCTTCGTGGGGTAGAAAGATTCGAGCGTATTACCGATGTTCATAGCGTTCAATTTGCTTCTCGTGAAGGAGTTGATGGTTCTGGCCAAGCACAGGCAGTGTTTTCATTAAGTCTTACCACGTATTATTTACCGTAATATGATTCGTAGAAAAACATCTAAGAAAAAAAAGATTATTTACGCCGTTATTATGACGCTCTTTTTTGGGTCATCGATTGTTATTTTTTATCGAGGATTTATAGCTCCTAAGCGTCCAAATAGTTCTTCTTTAGCACCAGTTGCAGTCGTTTCGACCGGTGGAGTTGTTGCTACTACCCAGAAACCAGTTCGTGTTTTAAATAAACCGTTAGGAGTGCCTTTGTTAGAAAATCCTCTGTTTGCAGAGAGGCTTTCAGTTGATGGATTCGTTGCTCCAGATCAGCAATCTGTTTTTGTAGAACACCCAGAGAAACTTTCGCCAGCAACAAAAGTAGAGGCGTTAAATGTAGGAACCGGTACAGACGTTGTTGTTAGATGGAACGACCCTGAAGACACAAGAGCCGAACACATTGCAGTATACCGATCAGACACTCCAGAAGAAGTTGGTACCCGCTTAACATTGGTTTTTTTAGGAACCCAAGTGTTTAGAGACACAACAGTTGTTTTGGGGAATAATTATTACTATTTTGTGCTTCCAACAAGTAGTACTATTTCTTCTCCGTCTATTTTTCCTGTAGAAATAACACCAAAAGATACTGTTCCACCGCCACCACCTCTCGATGTTAACGTTTTTGCAACAGAAAATGCATCGGTACGTGTTACGTGGCGGCCGTCTTCAGTAGAGATACCTTCTCATTACGAAATATATCGTTCTTTAGAGCAGGGGTTAATAGGTAACCCAATTGTTGTTGGTTATGAAAGCGACAAAACATCGTACGAAGACACCTCGGTTAATTCTGGCCTTTCGTACTATTATTCGGTTGTGGCAGTAGATGCCTCTGGAAATAAATCTACTCCTCTTATAGAAGACCCAACAGTAGGAAACCAGTTTCCTTTTGGCCGGTAGACGGGCAGAAAGGCATGATGACAATAACCATGACGATGACGGGCAAAACTCCCCCTAACCCCCTCTTATGCAAAGAGGGGGGATAAAACGAAAGAAAAAATTCCTTTGCAGTCATTCCCGACCCCGATCGGGAATCCATGGCCTCATGAAAGAAGCACATGGATCCCCAGTCAAGCTGAGGATGACGGACAAAGGGCAGAGGAATCCAATAGGCTGAAGAAATAAAAAGAGCATGGATCCCCGATCGGGGTCGGGGATGACGATCAAAAGACAGAGCCTGTCCCTCGAAGGAGGGATAACGAATATATTAGTCGGTAGACGAACGCAAAAAAATAGAGTATGTTTTATCGATTATGCTATTTAAACTTCTGTTTGTAATTTGGAATTTAAAGAAGTTTTGAATTTGTTTCTGATTTCTGGTTTAGGATTTCTTATTTAATTTAATATGGTTTCATATTTGAGTTTTATAGCGGCACTCATTTTCGGGCTTGTTATACTAGAAATGAGTCTTTTTTTTCCTCAGCTTTTCTGGCTGAGCGCGCTTATTATTGCTGTCTTTATTGTCTATCGCCATTACCGAATGTCTTTAAGTACTCGAAATATTCGATTTTGGATTACCTTAGTTTTTCAGCTGTTGTGGCTGCTTTTAAGTATTGCATTCCTTATCTTTATAGATATGGAAATATTCAAGCATGCATGGGTCTTTCTTATGGCTATGCTTATTCCCTTTAATTTATTATTTTTGAGTGTTTCGGTTGTTCCTCCAGATATAAAAGAAAAGCATCAGACATTAAAAGTTCAGTATTCTGGTTTTTTGAGTTTGCTTTCATTGTATCTTACTGCCGCTGTTTCGTTTGCTTTTGTTTCTATACTTCTTTTTTCGCCTTTTGTAATGGCTCTGGTCTTATTAATCTGTACGTTGTTTTTTACCTGGATGTGGTTGGAGTATCATCTTATTCCGTTAAAATCGAGAGTAATAGGCACCCTTATTCCTTCACTTGTAGCGGTAGAGGCATTTGCCGCACTCACACTTTGGCCAGCTACTGTTTTTGCTGTCGCAGGCCTTTGGTTACTTTCGATTTATATTATGTTAGGGATTATTCGGCAATATCTTATTTTTGGAAAACAGGGGTTTACCAAAAGAATTCTTGGGAGATACGCACTTCTTTTTGTTATTGGTTTTATTGCAATTTTCTTAACAACTCGATGGGGGTAAAGGCAAATAAGAAGCACGAAATTTAAAATAAGAAACACTATAAAATGTAAGGCCTGTAGACTATCTTTTTTGAGAATCATATAATTAAGAATATCAATTTTAATATATATTATGCTCGAAACGTTTAGAGACTTGTATATTGTGATTTTGAATTTGTTTCTTGTTTAGTGCTTTTATTTTTTAATTTAATTAAAGTTATCCCCATAATAATTCAGGATTCATGCTATAATGCATATACATATTGTATGCATTTTTTTGCAAACATTTTTCAGCGTAAACCAGATACAAATCCCAATAAGTATGTGGAAGGGGTTGTTTTATGGTTGTTAATTATCCAGACAGTTCTTATCGCATTAATATATTTTCAGAAGATTCCAAAATTACAGGAAGAAGTTTCGCAAGCAAAAAATTTATCAGAGCAAACGTTGTATAGAGTTGGGGCAGTAGAGCAGAGAATTCGAAAGTAAAAAGTGAAATATTAAAAATAGAATAAGCACATATTGTGTTCAAAATAAAAGCTACAATTTATTTATTAGGCAAATGCCTTACACGAGGATGTCGGTCCTTGGTGTAAGGTTTTTGTTATAACAAAAACCTATGAACAGCTTACTTACTCAATCTCAGCAATCAAAACTGATTCGTTGGGTATACGGGTTCCTTGTTGTTACCACGTTATTGTGGGCAATGGGAGTACCTGTATTGCCATTTAATTTAGATGTCGCACGCGCGGCAGCCCCAACCTTTACGGTTGGATGGAAAAGCACTTCTCCGAAAATTGTTTTAACCTTTAATCAATGGATATTTAATGCCAGTGGTTCGCCTTGGGGTCCAGACGGAGCACCTGTGGCTGCCGATTTTACTGTCTCGGGTTCTGACTCACTGACTATTTCTAGTGTGTCTTCTGATGGTGGTACTAAGACTGTTGTTTTAACGATGTCTGGAAACCCAACACAAGACAACACAAGCATTGCCTGTGCTTCGACTGCTATCTATAACGAGGCAGCGGAAGCCTGTGTTCAGGGTGCGACCGCAACAACAGTGGGTACTGCAGACAGCACCGCCCCAACAATTGCTGCTACCAGACCGATGGGTAATAATGCTGTTGAAATAGAATTTAGCGAAGCAGTAGACAGCACAACAGCAGAAACAATAGGAAACTTTACCCTTTCTACAGCAGCGACCGACGATGTTACTATTAGCCGCGTATTTAGACAACCTTGGGATCCAAAGATTATTCGTGTAGAGGCAGATGGCGCAATTATTGATGCAGCTGTCGGTGGCTCGGATACTATTACTACAAGCGCTTCTGTGACCGACGTGTTTGGAAACGCAAACACAACCACAAGTGCTCAGACCATTACCTTTAGCGATGACGGAGCTAACATGGCTCCTCATTTAGAAGGTGCATATCTTTCGGACGATACTCCAGATGCATCCCATGACAGGATTACCTTGGTGTTTAGTAAAAATATGGATTCAACAGCAGCTCTTCATGGCACCTACTATACCATTAGTGGATATGGGACCGACCAGGCTATTGGTGGATCTTCAGGAGCAGCAGACTGTACGTTGACCGGGGTTGATGCTAGTTCTGGAACGCCATTTAATAATGCAGACATTTCAGTATCTACAAATACAATTACTATCGACGTGCTCAACTCGCAATGTGACTTTGTAGCAGGTGATTTTGACCCAGAAAATTGGGATCCAACGCTCGTGTTCGATAATATTCGTGTTGGAACAGAATTTAATGGCGGTGGTCCTAAAGATGTGGATGGAAACATTCAGATGTCAGATTGGAATGTTCCGCTTGAAAAGGATGATGCTCCAGTCGTCACAGGACTTGGAGTAGATTCTGGTGCTACAAAACGAGTAATTATCAATTTCGACAAGAACATAGATACAGACACTGTTTTGGCAGCAGGCTTTACTGTTACGACAACAGCAGGCGGCGATACTCCAACTGTAACAACAGCAGCTCTTGACTGGGATGGGCGATCGGTAATCCTTGTAATGCATGCAAGTACAGATTTTTCTTCTGGTGGTTCTGTAGTGATTTCACAAGCAGGAGCAGAGGCAGCACAGGCAGTAAAAGATGTATTAGGAGGCGTAATTGCAGCAACCGGTGGAACCGATAACGGTGATAACGTAACCTTTACTCTTGATGCAACTCAACCAACAATTTCTAAGATACAGGCTGTAGACACCAATAGTAATAATTTATTAGAAACTGGAGAAACAGTGGTCCTTACTTTTAGCGAAGAGATGGATAAATTTTCTGCCTGGGACCAATGGGCATTTAATGTGTTGTTTGGTCCAACGTGTGCTGTTACCGTACCTACTAGCACTCAAGCCGGCTGTCAATGGGGATATTGGGGAGATGGGGCAACTTCTGCATGGACTGCAGACGGCGGCACCTCAAATGCGATATTCACTATTACTTTAGGAACCGCACCAAATGTAAAATCTGGATACAAAATTGTGCCATGGGTTGATGCTTCTGGAGTAGGTGGTGTCGCAGATGCTGCAGGGAATAAGGTTTCAAATATTGGAACCATCAGCCTTGGTTCAGCAACTATTACATCGGTCAACTATACAGATCTTGGAGGTGGAGGAATTACTACAGCAGATACTGTTGAGGTTGTGTTTAGTAAATCGATGGATACCTCTACAGTGACAAGTGGGAACGTGAATACAACCATGGATCTTGCGAATTCTCATACCTATGGAAGTTCTCCTACTGTCGCATGGACTACAACAACAAATGCCAACGACACTTTAACGATTACAGCAGATACAGGGGTTGATATGGCAAATTTAGACACCATCGATCCAACGAGTGCAGTTATTGCAACGAATGGTAATGCTGTTAGCGGAACAGGATTGTTAAAAACCTCTGGCCCAACCGTTACTAGTATTGACGGGCTTACAGTTTTAAAGCTTGTCTTTACAGAATCAGTCCTTAATACGAATGGATTAGAATATCCTGGCCAAACTTCAACAGTCACAACATACGCTGGATCACCCGTAAATCTTACAGATGGAACAGACGACGCAACACAGCTTCAAACACAGTTTACCTTTGCTGGTGGCCCAACAGCAACGGCGCTTAATTATGTATCTGCAGATGGAGCAACAGTTGTCTTAACATTAAGCGCAACTGCAGAAGCAGACGACACCTTAGATGTTACCTCTGTGGTAGGTATTTCTGGGCTAAACGCAACAAATACAGGTTCGGCTGCACTGGTTGCAGACTATAGTGCAACATTAGCAGCTGGTACCGCACCAAAGGTTCAGCGTATAGAAATAATGAAAATGGGTGGATTCGGAGCAGGTACCGGCCCAACAGGAAGTGTATCTGCAGTAAACCCTGGAGATATCGTTAGAGTAGTGTTTACCGAAAGCATGAACCCAGGCGCACTTACAACATCTAATATTGATACCGCACTCAGGCTTTGTCCAGCGGGTTCTTTAACATCCTCTGATAATTGTGCTGGAAACCACAGTTGGGGAGGCGCAACATCAGGCCTTGAAATTAGATGGTTTACGGAGGCGAATTTAAACGATGTTGTAGAAATTTCTCCAGGCTTCGACCAAACAATTGCTAATGGAGATGTTCTCGATCCAGCGGCAACATTCACCAGCGAAACAGGACTTGCAATAACAGCTGTTGGCGGGACGCCAGCAACTCCTGCAGCAGGAAGCACTGGCACAATAGATGCAAGCTCAGCTCAGGTGTTAGCAGTAACGTATACAGATGGTGATAGTAATGGAGTAGATGCCGGAGATGTTGTAAGTTTTGTCTTTAATAGAACAATGGATACGAGTCGTGAATCTGGCCATCCATCAGCAGATGGATGTACAACGGCCCTAGACGCAAATATTTTAGAAAGTTTTACAGGCTCACCAAGTTATCAAGGTTTCTTTGTAGATAGCACCACTGGTGGTACCTGGACCCAAAGAGCCAACCCCTGGGGAACAAGTCCAATTATTCAATGGGAAAAGACAACAAAAGATTGCGATACATTAGAAATCACCCTTGGCTCATCTCCTACTGTGACGGGTGGAGCCACGCCAGATAACATTTGGATAGACGGTGGGCTTATTCAGGCAGCTGGTGGGGTATTTATCGACATGTTCGAGCCGCTCTTTATAGATTCAACAGGCCCAACACTTACATCTGTCGCGGTTGTAAACGACACAGGAACAGCTGGATCAGCAGACGCAACAGACGAAATAGTATTTGTCTTTTCCGAATCAATTACACAATCAACCATAGCAACTGGAAGTGTTAATACAGTGTTAGATTCAAATATAGCAGGTACAAGCGACTATGGAACAAGTCCTACGGTAACTTGGATTGCTCCGAATATGGTGAAAGTTACCCTTGGGGCATCCCCGGCCGCTATTACTTATGGTACTCATGCGGTTAATCCAACAACTGCTGTAACCGATTTAGCAGGTCTTCCCGATGCTACGGCTTCTGCAGTAATAATTACTCTTTCAGCAGTAACGCCGGTAGGGACAGTAACTCTGTCAGACCCAGATGCTACATTACCGGGAATAGATAAAAACGATATTAGCGTTGCATGGACAGATTCTGGGGCAACAACTGGTCAGTATTACAATGTATATATCTTGCCAAATACTGTTCCGCTCGATACCTCAACCCAATATCCTATAAATAGTTCTCCAGTTGCAGCAACGACTGGAACATCGGCATACACCTACGCGGCAACAAGCTCGACGTATGCAATATACGATGACAGTCGGTTCGAATATTTAGTAGAAGGTGTTCCACCATCTGGTAACGTGGCCTTTTATCCAATTTTCCCAGACTCAACATATAACGCATACGTTGTAGTTTGTGATGATAGTAGCGCGAAATGTGGAACAGGCACGGAATCACTTGCAACAGCAAGTACCGCTACCGGCTTAACAGGAGAGTTTAAGGCATTCGACGCATCTTTCTTAGATGATTTGCAAGGCTTTGCAACCGCAGGTGCTATCTTTGGTGGACCAATTTTAGCTGGTGGAGATTTCTGGGTAGAGGGAACTCTACCATTTATGGGCGCGCAAGATATTCCAACAAATCTTAAGTTTATAGGAATTAAATTCTCGGCTCCAATAGACGAATCGACCATGGTTGCAGCAAATATTTATCTCTTTAATTTAACAGATGATCCTAGCGCAGCATCACCAGTAACAGCAACACTTAGTAACGATTCAAGTCATAATGCCGTTACCTTAACACCAGCGGCAGCATTAACAGCAAGTAAAAAATATAGATTAGTGGTAACAAGAGATGTAAAGAATAGTTTTGGTGTGCCAATTATGGGAATGCCAACACCAGGAAGCGCTACGCCAGGCTCATTCTTAACAGATTTCGATACTGGAACAGGTGCTGACAGTATTGGTGCTCAGGTATTAGACAATAAAGTTCAGGCAGAAGGACTAACGACGCTAGCTGTTTCTGCCATGATTCCAGAAATGAGTGTCCGATTTAACGAGGATATGGATCCAACGACCTTTACTACAAATAGTGTGTTACTGCAATACGACGATACTGCTGACGACGCCTTTGTGGCTGCTCAAACGCCTCTTACTACCGTAAGTGGAACAGTTGACTACGATCCATTTAGTCGAGTTGCAACTATTTGGTTTAATAGTTTCCTCCCAGAAGACAAAGATTTTAGACTTCAGCTCCAGGCAACTACTGTTAAGGATTTAGCAGGAAATTATTTAGATGGTGATTTCGACGGAAGTGCAGGCGGGAATTATACTGCAACTTTTTCAACAGCAAGCGATACTGTAACTACAGCTCCACAGTTAACATGGGCAGAAAGTGATGGCTTCCATGTTGGGGTAGGAATGGACTCACCAATGAAGAAAACGACTGTAACAACGGCTTCGAACTGGACATTAGCAGATTCAACTGGTGTTTCTGTGAGCCTCTCTGGTGCTAATATTTTCTTCGATTCATATGACAGCTCGGTTCATTTTGATGGTCTCTCATTAACATCTGGAAGTAGTTATACCGTTACTGCTGGCAGTAATGTCAAGGGCTTAAACAACGCAGTTGTAGACTCGACTGCTAATAGCCAAACATTTACCGTGCATGATTTTGTTGGAGCTGGTGCAACCGGATGTACAGAAGGAACCTTCAAATTTGGATGCGGAACAAACGATGTATTCCATCCAGATGTGATGATGTTTATGCCTATAGACGTGTGGCCAATGAACAACTTTGCCAACCAGACATCTCGCTATAACGTTCGATTCCCAGTTACGCAAGCAATCCCACTTGGCGGGAAAATAGAGTTAGAATTCCCAATCGGGTTCGACATCGCAAGTGCTGCTCAGGCAGATGCAGCAACAGAATCATACTTTAATGCAGATATTAATGGCCCTGGTACTGGAACTGTGACGATTGGAGCAGTTGCAGTAAATTCTTCAACCCGAAAAGTTACTCTTACGACTGCTGGTGCAGCAACACAAGCAAACGACTACATTGAATTCGAGTTAAAGAACATTGTAAACGGTGCAGCGAGTGAAGTAAACTGGATTAGCAATACCGGGGGACATACCATTAGTATTTCTTCAAAGACATCAGCAGGACAGTCGATTGAAGGGCCGTTAACGTCTATGCCATTCCCAATCGAGAAAGGTGGCTCTGGTATTATCTCTGGTAAAATTACAAAATCAGACGGAACCACCGGAATTGCAAGTGCAAAAATTTGGCTTTCAACCTCTCGTGGTGGTGGATTTGAGAAGACCTCAGGATCTGACGGATCATTCACCTTTACTGGATTACCACTTCCAACAACAACAGGAACAGCAAACGACACATTAACCTATTGGGTGAATGTAGAGCCTCCACAAAGTGCTGGGTATTTAGCAGGAAGTTCCAGCGAAATTCTTTTATCAGATGAAACAACCTCTGTAACTGGTAGAGTTATTAAGATTAAACAAGGAAGCTCAACAGTGTCTGGTAAATTTAGCTATAATTCAGCGCTCTTAAATGGCGACAAAATCAGGGTCTGGGCTTCTGGGCCGGATGGATGGCTAGAATACGACTTTACGTTAAATGGAAAAACCGCTGGTGACGATGGCGCAGCAACCTGTACAGGGCAAGCTGCTGCGGCTAATATTGATGCTTGTACAAATTATTCAATGACTATTTCTGATGGTGAATGGAATATTGGAGTGGAGCCTTTCCATGCGATGAATGCAGGATTTTCCTCTGGTCCGCCTCCAGCACCTGAATTTATGCCCCCTTCTCCCCAGTTTATTTCTGTAACAAGCACAGGAACAGCGAACTTTACTCTTGGGTCAGCAGATAAGAGTATTACCGGTTCTGTAGTTGACCAAAGTGGTAATGGACTCTCGGGTGTTCAAGTCTGGGCATATGACCCATCTGGAACAAACGGATTTGGAGCTGGAACCGAAACAGGAACAGATGGAACCTATACGTTAAATGTTGTTGCTGGTGTATATAAAGTAGGAGCAGGACTTCCTGGATTGCCAGGATTATCAGAGAAGCAAGTAACCGTTCCAGCATCTGGTTCAAACACTCCAGATGCTTCTACCGTCTTTACCTTCCAAAAATCGGATAAATCGGTAAAAGGTGTTGTGCTAGATGAATTAGACAATCCAATTCAGTACGCAGGTGTAGGCGCATATAATTCAACAACAGGTGAATTTATTCCTGGCGGAACAAATGCTCAAGGGTATTACACCCTGTTTGTGCCAGAAGGAACATGGCAGATAGATGTACATGCGCCTGGGTATGGAAGAATTAAAGCAAACCCTGAATCAGGGTCCACAGCAGCAGGCGATGATTCTGTAGACGGATTCACGTATTCCATAACAGTAGCATCAGCAGCATCCGATAATAGTGGGTATAACTTTAAAGCCGGTGCAGGCGGGGGAAGCTTTAGAAGTATTTCTGGAACAATTACCGATTCAAATGGAAATGGAGTTAGCAACACCATGGTTTGGGCCGATGAAGTTACTGCAGCTGGTGTCCCAACTGGAAACGGAAACGGAACTCAAACAGATAGCGATGGAAATTATACATTAAAAGTTCCAAGTAACTGTACCGGTGGAACAAATAGCTCGTGTACAACAAGTTATGAATTAGAGGCTCATGTAAAGAGTGTTGGTCAACTGCCAGAAAAAACTGGCTTAAAGCTTGCAGCCACAGGAGCTGACCTTGCGGACCAAGACTGGGCATTATCTGCAACAAAGAGCACTACTATCAATTTCTACGCTGGCTCTGTTGCTGTAGAGAATTTATTAACAGTAGAAGAAGCATTTGTAGATGTGTTTAATCAGTCGAGTGAAATTGGAAACCATGCACGAATAGAAAACGCAAATACAGGTACTATCTCCTTACAAGAAGGAAGTTACGATGTAAGAGCGTATGTTCAAGGATACGGTGAGGCAGCAGTAGATTCTTCTTCCTTAACATCTGGTACATTTACGGTCTCTGGAAATAGTACGAAAAATATTAACTTCGTATTGTCGGCAAATACTATAACCATCTCAGGAACAGCTACTGGCATTACAAATGCGTGGGTGCATGTGTTTAATAGAGATACAGGGTTAGGAAATGGAACAGAGATTACAGCTTCCGATAGCGGGGTCTTCTCGGTGACTGTTCCTACTCCAACAACTGGAACCTACGAATTAGTCGTAGATGCACCTGAATATTCCTCATTTAAGCAATCAAGTATATCAACTACAACAGCAGGGATTACAGCAACCCTTACAGCTGCAACCTCTTCTATTACTGGTACAGTGTTGAAATCAGATGCCGCTACTTTGGCAGACAATGCATTTGTTTGGGCAGAAGAAGTTGGTGGTGACGGCTTTGCTACCGCGCCGGTAGGAGAGGACGGAACATATACACTTTCAGTAGAGGAAAGTAAGGCATATAACGTCTTTGGAACATTGAAAGATGGAACAAAAGGTTCGTTACCAAATATTGAGGCTGGTAGTACTGCTCAATCGTTGACCCTAGACCAAACAATTCCAGCTGCATCGCTTGCAACAAATGCAACTCCAAAAGTTGATACAGTGGTTCCTCAGAATGGATCGGTGATTGATGATAAGTCTAATAACGATATTAGTCTTAACATAGAACCTCAAGATTTGGGCGATTCACAAAGTTCATATTCGGTTAATATCGAAAGTACTCCAGTGCTTCATGAAACAGAGACAGCAGCACCACTTGGGAAAGAGGTTGATATAGACATTCTAAACGATTCTGGGAAATCGCTTGGATTGCTAAATAATACTATCGACTTGGAATATGAAATTACGAAGAGCGACATGACAACAGTAATTTCGGAGGACGCTTCTGTTGCTACCACAACAGTTGGTGACAAGCTTGATAAAGTAGAAATGGGTTACTGGGATGAAACAAAAGGTAATGGTACGTGGGTAACTTCTCCTACGAGTAGAAAAGTTGAAGTAAAGGAAGATGCAGATGATGCATTCACTGTTGTGGATTACGACACCTTTATCACAAATCTCCAAAGCGCAGTCGATAACGCAGATAACGATGCAGGTGCAGCAGATACCTACTCGGACCACTATGCAGACTACAAAATTACAATGACAACTTCTACAAAGCATCTTACGACATGGGGACCTATCATTCAGGGTGCATCCGATGTTACAGCGCCGAGTGCTCCATCTGGTGTTGATACAACAACGGTAGATTATAACGACGTATCACTTAGCTGGACAGCAAGTACTGATGAAACTGCAATGCATGCAACTCAGCCATATCTTATTTATAGAGGCTCAGTAACAAGTTTCACTGTTGCGCAATCAACACTTCTTGGAAATTCAGCTACTACAACCTATACAGATGCGACTGCTGGGTCTGGTGGATATACGTGGTATTACAGAGTTCGAGGTCAAGATGCAGAGGGTAACCAATCTACAGCCTCTTCAGAGCTGTCGGTAACATTTACACCCCCTGGTTCTGCTGCGGCTCCTGGTGGTGGAATGTCGAACAATACATCTCTAGACACCGATCCTGCTGACACCGACGACGATACTACCCCTGTTACTACCGATATGACAGATACTGCTCTTGAAATTACACCTGTGTTGTTAGACGAAAATATTGTAAAAGTAAAAGCCGATGCCGAAGTTATAGCAATGCAAACGATCGGTGGAATTATCGCAAATGTTCTTGGAACGCGTGATCTTGAAGCCGAAACATCATTCGAAAAATCTGTGGTAAATAAAATTGTTGCAACCGTTGAATCTGTTTCTACAGAGCTTAAAGAACGATTAGTAGCATTTGTTACCTACGGAACACCAACAACGCTAAGTCTTGGCGCCGGTGAGCGTGGTGGGGTAGTTAATTCCTTTAAGGAAGCATTTGGAAAGCTTCCAGAGTCTCAGGCAGACTGGGAAGATGTTGTAAAGATTGGAAATGGTAGATGGCCTGGCCAAACCAATCCAGATAAAGAAACAGCAGCAGAAAAAGACTTTAAGACTATTTACAAGCGCTCGGCAGACCGAGCCAACCCGAACGATGACGCAGCTGTGGTTGTAATGTCATACGGTCTTCGCCCAAGAGACAGAAACCTCGATTCAGAACGAGCAGCTATTAAGAGTTTTAGAGCGATTTTCGGTGACAGTCCAAGTACTGCAACAGATTGGGATACTGTCCGAGCAATCGCTTACTCTGGAGCTACTCGATAAGAAATTATTCTGTAGAAACGGGGTTACGTGCCCCGACCATGCGAGAAATGTGTCTGGGGACCTCGTTTCTACGTGGGAAGTTAGTAATAAAATAAACGGCTCACGATATGAGCCGTTTATTTTTGTTATAATAAAAATATGAATCAATTTCTATACAATAACCAATACCGAATCCCATCGGCTCGTTATTCCCAGTATGACTATTCTTCTGAGGGGTTCTATTTTGTAACATGGTGTGTAAAAAATATGAACTGCGTGTTGTCTAAGGTTGTGGATGATAAAATAGTATTAAGTTTAATTGGAGAGATTGTTGAAAAAGAGATTAAAAAAACAGAAGAGGTGAGAAAAAATGTTCGTGTAGATTCTTTTGTTGTGATGCCAAATCACGTGCATGTTATTATTCATATAGGTCCTATGTTCGACTCTTCCTGTAGAGACGCATCGGTGATGCGTCTTAATAATCAAAAAAAAGGAGACGCTTTACCAAAGCGTCTCTACACGGCAAATCTTGGTAATATTATCAAACAAATAAAAATTGTCTCAACAAAACAAATTCGTAACAATCACAATCCTTCCTTTCAGTGGCAGTCACGATTTTATGATCATATCATCCGTAACGATCATGACCTTCAGTCCCATCGTGATTATATCGGAATCAACCCAATAAAATGGTCTCAGGACAAATATTTTAAATAATCTATTTTATTGGAACCTCAAAGCAGATAAAAAATCCTTTTTCCAGGGTTCTTGTTCTAAGGCAACGAGAGTGAGTCGTAAAAACAAATGGCCATCTTTTTGATTCTTCGTGAATTTTTTCGTTTACGAAAACAAATTCATCTTTTGGAAAATAAATAGCAATGCCACCAGACGCTTCATCTTTTTTTAATTGAAATTTCCCCCAAGTTCTAAAGGGTTGTATCCAGCTATTGTGGCGTGGGTACAAAATTTTCGTCTCTATTTTTTGTTTAAATTCCCTTCCACCTTTTAATTCCCACTGTTCTGTTGTGTATTGCAATGCAGGCAGTTTTGTTGATGTGCTTATTACAAAAACAATCGTAAGGAGGGCGAGTAAAATAAATCCTCCTTCGTAGGGATTATTTTTTGTTAGTTCGATAAATTTTTTGATGTGAAATTTCATATACCTAAATGGTATCAGCTGATATTTTAAATAACAAGTGAGTTAAAATTCGAAATGAGAATATTGAAATCCTAAACAAATTCAAAATCTAAATATATAATTCTCGAAACGTCTAAGACAATGTGTATTGCAATTTTGAATTTCTTATTTCGTGTTTTTATTTTTTGATTTAATTAGAGTTATCCCCATACGTGTTTTGTGTGTGCGGTATTTGTTTGGTATAATGAAACTGTTCTCGAATATACGAATCAAGCACAAATATACAAATTGAAAGCAGGGTTACTTTCTTGTTCATATATTTACTCGAATTTGTATATTTGTGATCTATTTGTATATTAGCGACTACTCATATGAAGCCTCTTACACCAAAACAAAAAAAGGTACTCGACTTTTTAAGAAAATCTATAGACGAAAATGGATTCCCTCCTTCGTATAGAGAAATAGCCGCGGAATTTGGTTATTCTTCTGTAGCAACTGTTGCTCAGTATATGAAATCTTTAGAACGAAAGGGGTATCTTTCTACGGGTCCAGAAGCAAGGTCTATAGAACTAGAAAATGTTAACCAAGAAGGCTCGTTTATGTTCGAGCTTCCACTTGTGGGTATTATTGCTGCTGGAGAGCCAATAGAAGCTATAGAAACGAGAGAGACGGTTGCAGTTCCGGCATCACTTGCAGGTGATCCAAATGCATTCGTTCTTCGCGTAAAAGGGGATTCTATGATGGACGATGGCATTTTAGATGGCGACTACGTTATAGTTGAAAGAAGTTATTTCCCTCAGAATGGAGATGTTGTGGTTGCTCTTCTCGATAACACCTATGCAACGCTCAAACGGTTTTACAGGACAGATGAAGGGGTTAGGTTACAACCAGCAAATAAAACAATGAAACCTTTGTTTGTAAAAAACCCAGCGATTCAAGGGATTGTTCGTGGCGTGTTTAGAAAATTTCAACCAGCATAAAAAATATGTATAACAAAAAAATACGCCAACCGCCTGGCGTATTTTTTTTATATTGTCTTCTGTAGAGACGCATCGGTGATGCGTCTTGAAATATCTCAAAATAAGACGCTTTACCAAGGCGTCTCTACAAAAAAATGGCACACTCTCTCGAGTCTTTGTATTGAAAACGAGATGATTCGCCATGTTGCTTTTAGGGTGTATGATATACTAAAATGGGTTATTATGAGGAAATACGTTACCGCGTAAGGTTTTAGTATGAAACGAAAGATTACAGATAAATTCTTACTCCTTAAGATTCAATCAGGAGACCCAGAAGCATTTGCCCAGATTTATGATGGATATATAGATGATATCTATAGATTTGTGTTTTACAAAGTTTCTCATCAGCACGAAGCCGAAGATTTATCGAGTGAAGTTTTCCTAAAAACATGGGCATATATTAAAGGTGGGAACTCCGTAAAGAACGTTCGTGCTCTTTTGTATAGAATAGCTAGAAACTTGGTTATAGATTATTACCGAACAAACAAAAAGCGAACAGCAGTGAACTATGAGGATTTAAGCGAAATTCTCGCTAGTAAAGACCCTCATTTAGACGAAGAAATATCTTTCGATGAATTACGTCTTCTATTAGAGAAGGGGATATACTCGTTAACCGAAGATTATAGAGATATTATCCTTTTGCGCTATGTTGAGGGTTTAACCATCCAAGAGATTTCAGAAATAATGGACAGAACAAAAGGCGCCTGTAGGGTTCTTTTGCACAGGGCTATAAAAGCCCTTAAACTGGCCATTCGCAAAGATCAAGATTTAGAATAAGCAATAAGCATGAACAAGAAGCAATTCAAAAAACTACAGCAAATTACTCCATCTCAAGAATGGAAGGCTTCATCTCGCAAAAATATTATGGCTCAGGTCCATTTTGAGTCTTTTAATAATGCTGATAAAAAAATCCACTCAAATAATGCTAAACGAGTAGGTGTTGTAGTTAATCCATTTAGTTGGATGCAACCTTCGTTAGCGGTTGTTTTGTTGGGAGTTATTATTCTTGGAAGTTCGGTTGCTTCTGTTGGTGCTACAATGGGGAGTTTGCCGGGAGATAGATTATATCCAATAAAAAGGACTATAGAGAACGTGCAGGTTGCAATTACTCCTTCTATTGAAGAAAAAGCAAAAATAGAACTTTCACTTGCATCTAAAAGGGTAGAAGAATTACAAGAAGTTACTTCTAGGGCAAAAGATGAAGAAGATACAGAAAAAGCATCGAATAGAGTTAAACAAGCATTAAACGAAGTAACAAAGCAGGTTCAAATAGCTCACGAGGCTGTAGAAAAAGTAAAAGAAGATAGCGAAGATTCAGCCGAAAAAATAGCAGTCGCATTAGATTTAACCAAAAGATCTCAGCATATAGAAGGAATAATAGAAGAAACAGTAAGTTCGCTTTCAGAAGATGTTCGAGAAGAAGTAGACGGCGAAGTAATACAGGTTCTTGATGGTGTAGACGAATCCTCTTTGTCGGGTATAGATTCGGTGATAGCTTTGGTAGAAGACGAAGAGAAAGTAGAAGAATTTCTAGCAGACCATGTAGAGGATTTGCAAGTAAAGGTGGAAAAAGCAACAACAGCACTTGCTCAAGCACTTTTAACAGAAGAGCAAGCAGAACAGTTTAGATTGGAGATAGAGGCATTAACTCAGATTACAGAAGGAGAATTAATAGATACCACTGGTAGTACTATTTCGTTTGGATTACCAGAGCAACCAGTAGAAGTGATTCCAACCCTAACTCCAGTTGAAGCACTCGAACAGAATTCTGCCGCCCAAGAGCTTATAGAAGATATTGCAGATTCATTAGTGTTTTTACAAGAAGAAGAACCAACGCAAAGCTTGCTTGATGCAATCCAAACACTGCAAGATAAGCTTTCGAATGCAAAAGAAACAACATCTATTTTAAACGAATACAAACAATCGCTTGGCATTTTAATTATTCCAGAAGTTTCTGATGAATCAAATGCTGTAGATTTGGTAACAGAAGAAGACTCTGCGTTACCAGCCGAAAACACTGAAGTTGATAGCAATACTGAACAAACATCGAACGAAGTAGGTGGTGATTTACTAGTTGAACAAGATGCGAACACGGAAGAAAATACCGATAACAGCGCTTTAGAAGCAGAGAATAGCGACAATAATTCAGCCACAGAGACATTAGTAGAGGAAGACTCTAACGGCGATAATAAGGAGGAAGAAGTTCCAGCTGAGCCTGTTGAGGAAGAACGTGTTTTCATTCTTTAGCCAAAAAACAGCTTAAAAGTCCTTGTTTTAAGCTGTTTTGATAGAGTATACACTTTTTAGCAAAATAAGAGCAAAAAATCCGCTAAAAAGCATTGACTTTCTTCGCAAAATCTAGTAGTATTTGCGGGTGTAATTGACTAATCACGAATATACAAATCAAGCACAAATATACAAATAGAAGCTCTGGAAATCATGAAAAATTAGTTTATTTGTATATTCGTTTCTGATTCGTATATTAGCGATTAGTTTAAAATAATGATATTGGCATAAACTTTAGTCATTATATGAAAAGTTTATGCGAGTATCATTGAATACTCACTTATTCAAGTTCGTATAGAGATAGGTACAAAGGTTCTATTGGCTTCTATGCTTACTTGTGGGGCAATTATTTGTTCCCACGGGCAAGCATAGGGCCTTACTGATTGTGACACCTTCGGGTAATCAATCTTTCAAGTCTTTTTCTTACAATAACCTAGGTTCAAAAAGTAAGTTAAAGATAAGAGGCATGCCTCTGTGCTTATATCTCTCAACCGCTCGTCGTTTAATATGGCCAAGGAGCTCAAATACCGAAACTTTTTAACATAAAGGTCGACCTCGTTTATCGAGTCGGTTAAAAAGCCCCGGATCCTTTTAGCCAGGTTCTTCGCGAGTTGGTAATTAATAAACCGAAATTCTTATGAGTAACGTTCTAAAACGTTCAAAGAAATTTCTTTCAGTGAGTCTTACCATTACCACTATTGTGTGGTCAGTTGGTTTGTTTAGCTTTTTAGGCGTCCCAGTGGTCGCTCAAGCTGCAGCCGGCGATTTGGTAAAATCTCCTGCAAGTTCTGGTGTTTACTTGGTAGGAAATGATGGAACAAGTATCCATGTATTCCCACATTACAATGTTTATCTCTCTTGGGGTTACCCAGGTGATTTTAGCACTGTAACAACAGCAGACTTAAGTCAGTTCACTGAAGGAAACCCCGTTGCCTTCCGAGATGGTTCATTGTTCCGTGGAACAGCAGCCAGCCTTGGTGGTAACGATTCAAGCGCAGTATATGTTGTAGAAAATGGTTCTTTAAGAGCCGTTGTTTCTGGCGACGTATACCAAGCTGTATATAGTGATACAGATTGGGCAAGAGTTACATGGGTACCAGATAACTTGCTAGAAAAATTCGCTTATCCAATAGGCGATGACTGGACAGCAACAGACTCAGTACCAGATGGAACACTTGTAAAATCAGCAGGCGATGAAACCCTTTACCTTGTATCTGTCTCAGATGGAGTAACAAGTAAAATGGCTTTCTCTAGCACTGCAGCAGCAGAAGCAAACAGATTCGACGTTTCTTCTGTATTAACAGTTTCAGATACTGTGTTGGCAGCACTTACAGCCGGTGACCAAGTTACTGGTGCAGATAGTACGCTTTCAACCCCAACTGTAGCTGCTATTGCTGCTACTCCTGATGCAGCAACAAGTCTTTCTGTTTCAGTTGCTTCAGACAGTCCTGCCGCATCAACAATCGTTGCAGGTCAGGGAGCTGCAGATCTCGTACACTTCACCTTTACAAATGGTGGAGCTAGCGAAGCAGTAATTACATCCTTAACTGTTACCCGAGTGGGTGTATCAGCAGATACAACTCCAAGTGCTTTGTACATCTATGATGGTGCAACACGGTTAACAGACAGTGCTTCAATTTCTGAAGGTACTGCAACATTTGCAGTTTCAACAGGAATTATCACTCTTGCAGCAGGTGCTTCAAAAACACTTGCTATTAAATCTGATATCGCAGCAAGTACTTCTGGTCAAATTGTTGGTATGAGCATTGTTTCTGCAAGCGACATTACTACAAACGACACAGGAGACACTGTTTCTGGTACATTCCCAGTAAACGGTGCGTTACATAGCGTTGCAACTGCAACACTTGCAACCAATGCATTAAGTTCTGCAACTGGTTCTGGTAATACAGACCCAGGAGTTGATATTACTTTATGGCAGGGTACTTCTACTATTGCTCAACGAACAGTATCATTGACTCGTTTAGCATTACGCCAGATTGGTTCTATCAAAACAGCAGATATCGGAAACTTCCGACTTCTTGCAGATGGAGTAGAAATTGCATCAACCGATAGCCTCGATGCTAACGGTTATGTTACTTTCGCAACAAACACCGACTTAAAGACAGGTGCTCGAACACTTAAAGTTATTGGAGACGTAACAGGCGGTTCAGGTAGAACTGTTCGATTATCTCTTCGAGGAGCTTATGATATCGATGTAACTGACTCTTCTTATGGTGTAGGTGTACTCGCTACTGGAACATTCCCATTTGGTCCTAGTGCATTTACCGTTAACGCAGGGACAACAACTGTTGTTAAACGAGCAGATTCTCCTTCAGCTAACTTAGTTCTAGGAGCATCCGATGCAGTATTAGGAACATGGGACGTAACTGCTTATGGTGAAGATATTAAAATTGAAACCTTAACAGTTGGTATCGATGTAACTGGTGCTACAGATTCAGAAGTTAGCTTCCGAAGCGGTCGTGTTATGTTCGACGGAGTACAAGCAGGTTCTACTACTACTATTCCAGCTGTAAACAGCTATGCTAGTGGTACAAGCTTTACTACAAACTACACCGTTAAATCGGGTACTACTGTAACTATCGAAGCTCGTGCAGATATGTACGACAACGAAGATACAGACCAGATTGCAAGCGCAGCAGTAACTGCTCTTCAAGCTGCTTTAGTACTTGGAAGCGCAAACGCTGTTCCAGCTGTGTCTATTACTGGAATTAACGTTCCATCAGCTACCCAGGCTGCAAATAGTTTAACTATTTCATCTGGTTCACTAGCAATGGCAAAAACTACAAACTATCCTAATCAGACAGTTGTGGATCCAATTACTGCGCTTAAGATTGCTTCATTCCAACTCTCTGGTGATTCAACTGAGGCTATTAATGTAACTTCCTTCGACTTAGATGTTGCTGTTGTAGGAACTGCAGATGTAACAGACGTAACAGATGTGTGGATCAAGTATGGCGATAGCCAAGTTGCTGTAAAATCATCTGTCACTGCTGCTACTAATACTTGGTCTCCAAGTATTACCATTGCAAAGAACGAATCGATAGCTGTTGAAGTATATGGTTCTCTCGGATCTGACTTTGTTGCTACAGATACTGTAGTCGCATCTTTACAGGTTACTGGTACAACCGTAGCTTCTGCTCAATCAGCAGATACAGGTGTTATTGCTGGTCAAACCATTACAATTGGTACCGCAACTATTGCTGTTGACATCGACGCTTCAACACCTACCTCACAGTTAGTAGACGATTCAGGAACCGTGAAAACAGGTTCATGGAAGTTTACTACTACAAATGACTCTTACACTATTACAGACATTACTGTAACTCTTGCTGACACAACCGCTGTATCAAATGTTATCCTTAAGGATGGCTCTACTGTTGTTGCTACTCAGCCTGCAACAGACTTAAGCTTTAACGATGTCTCTATTGCTGTAGCTGCAAACACTACAAAAGTTATAGATATCGAGCTTCAGTTAAGTGCTGTAGGATTTGGCGCAGGTACTTCTGCTGCTTCTGTCCTTACAACTGTTACCGCTGCTACTGCACGTAACTCACAAGGTACTTCTGCTGCTGTTACAGAAACACAAGCAAACCCTCCTGGTAATGTAATGTACGTGTACAAGGCTGTTCCTACCATTACAAATGTAACATTACCTACAACAGTGCTTAACACTGGAACACAAGTTGTATCTAAGTTTACAGTTGGTACAAATGGAACAGGAACTATTGCATGGCAGAAGTTACTGTTTACGGTAACCAAGAGTATTAGTGGTACAGACACATTAGCCTCTCCAACTCTCTGGGATTCAGATAACAACGAGATTGCTGGTTCAGGCGTGTTTACTGGAAGTGTTGAAGATGATAACGACACAGCTGGTGCAATCCACTTCGTAGCAGACGCAGAACAGCAAATTAGCGGTTCTAAGACCTACGAATTGCGTGTTACTATTGCCGGTGCTCCAGCAGCTGGAGACAACCTCACTGTTCAAATCACACAGCCTTCAGCATTCGCTGCTCAGACTGCTGCGTTCCCGATTAACACAAACTCAGCAGTGTACTACGCTGACACAGATGCAGGTGCAACTGTTACAGCAAACGACATCCGTTTGACAGCTCAAGACTCAATGACAGTTGCTGGAAGTACAAGCGCTGCCTTTACTACAGGTGAAGGTAATGGTCTTATCACAAAAGGATTTGGCGTAACCACTGGGCAAACTATTGTTGTGGCTTCTGACGGCAGTAATGACGTTGTAGCTGTAACTGGAACACATATTGACGGTGGTGCAACCTGTGTTATGTATGCAGCCAACGGTACAACTGTTGTTGCTGTTAGTGAAGGTATCGAAACTGTACGATTCATTGAATGTACAGATAGTACCGATAGTCTTATCAGAGTTGCTCCAACAGCTGGTGACAATACTACAGCTGAGGCTTATAGCGATTCAGCAAGTAAGAATATTACATATACCATTACAGTAACTACAGATGGATATGCAGTCAGTTCTACTGTTGCCGCAGGTGAAACAGATATTAACCTTCCTGTCACAGGCGGAGTTGCTGCAGCAGCAACATTCGTATGGTCAGACGTTTCAGACCAAAGTCACTCGTCTAACACAACTGACTGGACCAATGGTCTAAAGGTTAAGAACTTGCCAACATCTACTCAAGTATTGAGCAGATAACAGCATAGTTCTAAACTTTAAATATTCTCTCAGAGAATACGAAAAGTTCGAAAAACCGTCCTTCGGGGCGGTTTTTTGTTTGTTGTTTCTTCCTCCCTCCCCCTCTTTGCTTAAGAGGGGGTAGGGGCCTGCCCGCCAGTGCCAGGCCTCGGCAGGCGGGGGAGTTTATTGTTCTTAATGTGCAAAAACAAGACGTATGCAATACGTCTCTACAGAAAAAAGTTAGTGCCTTGTAGAGACGTCTTGCCTTTTGAGATTAAAAGCTCCTTGAAAAACACATTCAATATAGGTATACTATGTTTGATTTATCTCCTCTCCTTTTGCTTCAAGGAGGGGGCAAGAGGGGTGGTTAATTCATTAAATTATACTTATATGTCAAAAAAAGCACTTATTGTAATAGGCATTCTTATTGTAATAGCAGGTGGATACTATGTTTTTGTCTCCCAAGAACCAGTTCAGCCGCCAAAGGAATTTATTTACTACAAAGACCCAGGCTTAGACGAAGAGCAAAAAAAACTGTCAGAGGAAAAGCTGCAAGAATATATTACTTTGCTAGAAGAATTGCCTGGTGAAACAGCTGATACCGAAAAAAGTAGATATGCAACAGCCGTAGGAAATGCCTACTACGGTCTTGGAATGTATAAAGAAGCCCTGGATTTCTACACTCAAGCATCCGAATTAAACCCAGAGAGCTATTCAGTTTGGGCTAGCCTCTTTCTGGTAGAAAATGATATGGGTGATTACAATGCCGCTCATGAACATATAAAACTTGCAACCCAAAAAACGACTTTTAGATCCGACCCCTGGATATGGCGAATAGATTTTGAAGAAGAAGTGCTTAAGAAAAGTGTTGCTGAGATAAATGATTTATATATAGAGGCACTTATAGACGCGAGTGAGCATTTAGATTTACACGTTAAGTATGCTCAGTTTTTGGAGGAACAAGGCCGCTTAGCAGAAGCAAAAGTAAAATGGCTCGAGATAACAGGAAAAGATCCAGAAAATGCAATTTACGCGAGGGAGTTAGAAAGAATAAATAGTTTAATATAGAAGAGGCAGTAAAAATAAACGGCTCACACGATGAGCCGTTTATTTCATCTGTGTTTTTTGTAGAGACGCATCGGTGATGCGTCTTTATTAACAAAAGCAAGGAGGCGCTTTACCAAAGAGTCGCTACATTGATAATATGTATTCATGTCTGAATTATACAAAAATACCTATAAAGTTAATTCTTCTCGATATCAGCATTATGATTATTCGTCTGAAGGATTTTACTTTGTCACATGGTGTGTGAAGGATATGAAATGTGTTTTATCAAATATAATTGACGATGAAGTAGTACTGACTGAGGTCGGTGAGATTGTTGAAAAGGAAATCAAAAAGACAGAAGAGGTAAGAACGAATATTTTGATTGATAGTTTTGTTGTTATGCCGAATCATGTACATGTTATTATTCATATTGGTCCGTATGATGATGTTTTACCGATGAATACCGAACGAAATATGTCCGATCGTAGAGACGCATCGGTGATGCGTCTTGATCAACAAAAACAAGAAGACGCTTTACCAAAGCGTCTCTACAGATCGACTCTTGGTGATATTATTAAACAAATAAAAATTGTTTCAACCAAACAAATTCGCGCTAATCACGGATCATCATTCCAATGGCAACCACGATTTTATGACCATATTATTCGTAACGACGAAGATCTTAAAAACCATCGTGAATATATTGGTATGAACCCAATAAAATGGCCACAGGATAAGTATTATCAAAAATAAAAGGGGCGTGATATACTAGATTTATATGAAAAGGCATTTAAATGGCTTGAAAATTTTTATAGTGATTGTATTTGCGCTAGCGAGTATCTCTGGATTCCCAGCATATACGGCTGCTTCTAATTACAAAGAATTGCTCGTTAAATACCACAACAATCCATTTCCAGAGCTCCGCTATTATAATTCGGCTATAGCATCTGAAGAAGATGCTATTTTGCATTGGCAGTCGCAAAGAGGTGTTGAGTTAGTTCAACCAAATTTTGCATATCAGCCACAAGAGCTAAAATCTGCTCGAGGCGTTCAATATAACACAAACAATGTTGAGAATTTTTCTGTTGCTACTCAGACGGTTAATGATAGATTTTCATCGGAACAACATTATCTTAAACAAATTAAAGCATTCGAAGCCTGGGATATTACAACAGGAAGCAAGGACGTTATCGTCGCGGTAATAGATACGGGGGTAGATATAGACCATCCAGACTTACGAATGAACATATGGATGAATGAAGACGAGATACCCAACAACGGAATAGATGACGACAACAATGGATATGTAGACGACAGAAATGGTTGGGATTTTAATCATAATACGTATCACCCCGAAGCTAAATTAGATAGCAAGGGCTACACTATAGAGGGACTTACTCATGGTACGGTTGTTGCAGGTATTATTGGTGCAAGCGGAAACAACACGCTTGGTGTTTCGGGTATTTCTCATAAAGTTCAGATAATGGGACTTAAAGCTCTGAATGGCCTTGGGCACGGAACAACACTCGATGTTGTAAAAGCAATATTGTACGCAAAGGAGAATGGCGCAGATGTTATTAATATGAGTTTTGTTGGGCACTTAAGTGACGATATATTAAAAGCAACGATAAAAGACGCCTACGATGCCGGAGTTGTAATCGTTGCAGCAGTTGGAAACGATGGAGATACGGAATCTGAGGGGATCGGTGATTTAGATGTAACGCCTCTTTTTCCTGGCTGTTTAGACGAAAAAAAATCCGGAAAAAATTGGATTCTAGGAGTAGCCTCGGTTAACGAAAGAGACCGTCGCTCGGAATTTTCGAGTTTTGGTAAAACGTGTGTAGATTTGGTTGCGCCTGGAGAAAATATTTATAGCACACAAATTTGGAATGCAAGTATCCCAGATTTGCAAAAGCCCTATAGCGGAGGATGGAACGGAACGTCGTTTGCAGCACCTATGGTGAGCGGAGCGGCAGCCTTGGTGAAAAGTTATGCTCCAGGCTTATCGGTAAAAGAAATTTACGATTACATTATTTATAATTCCGATTCAGTTGTAGCTCAAAATCAAGATATGATAGGTAAGCTTGGATTTGGGAGATTAAATATAGCAGAAACACTTTCTTCTATTAAAAAATTCGCCCCTGTGTCCGTTTTTCAGGCAGCTGCGATAAAAAGAAAAGCGAAAAGTTCTTCATCTTCATATTTTGTTGCTGCATCTGCCAAAGGGGCTGAGCCATGGGTTAGGCTCTGGTCTTATGGTGGGGTATTGCAGCATGAATTTTTAGCATACGACAAAGAAATGAAAGCCGGTGTGAATGTCGTGTTAGGCGATGTAGACAACGACGGAGTACAAGAAATAATCACCGCACCTGCAAGTAGTGCCCTCCCCGAAATTCGTATTTTTGATCAGCAGGGCAATATGATTTCGTCTTTCTTAGGTTTTCCAGAAGCAACACGCATAGGATTAAACTTAGCATCGGCAGATGTCACCGGAAATGGGAAAGATGATATTATTGTTGCTGCTGGAAAAGGCGGCGGACCAATGATTCGAGTATTTAGAGAAACAGGCGAACTTACAAGTCAGTTTTTTGCTGGCGATGAATCAAGTAGGCTTGGGGTAGATATAACAGTTTTAGATAAAGATAATAATGGTATATACGAAATAGCAGCTTTGGCATCAAGGTCCAGAGAATTTGGGCTTCGCATATATAATGCCTTCGGTGGAGTAGAGGCTCTTCCAAAATCAGATATTGCCTTTGTAAAAGGAATGACACTATCCTCTGGATTATTTGAAGGCTTTGAAAGCGAAATGCTTCTTGTGTATCCTGCTCCTCGGCAAACGCCTGCGATAAAGCTGCTCGATAGCTCAGGGAATCTTCAAAAAGAAATTACAGCATTTGTACCAGGCCTTCGAACGGGCTTGAGCGGTATGGCTGTGGATACGAATAACGATGGCTTCGATGAGATTTTTGCTGTCCCACAAGACGGAGGCGGTCCGCAGGTACAAATAGTAAATAGCACAGGAAATTTACTTCAACAATTTTTTGTCTTTAGCAAAGCACTGAGAAAAGCGGTGCAACTAGGAGGGTAACTAATCGCGAATATACAAATCAAGTTCAAATATACAAATAGGAAAAACATAGCTTCAATATGCAATAAGATATGATAGACAATGAAAAGGTTATATATCCAGAGTTGAGTTATAGGATAGTAGGTATAGCGTATGAGGTGTATAATGAGCTTGGTTATGGAATGCAGGAGAAGCACTACCAACGAGCTTTTGAGGTTTCGTTAAAAGAAAAAGATGTTCTATTTGAATCACAAAAATGTGTGGAGCTCTCGTATAAAAATGAAAGTATTGGAAGGTATTTTTTGGATTTAATAGTTGATGATAAAATAATATTAGAATTAAAGGTAAGACCTAGGATGGGATACGTACATATTAAACAAGTTTTAGAATATTTGAGAGTTTTGAACTGCCAATTAGCAATACTAATATATTTTACACGAGAGGGAGTTAAGTACAGACGTATCCTTAATAAAAAAGTCTGATTTGTATATTTGTTTAAATTTGTATATTCGTGACTACTCTATGCATTTTCCAAGTGGTAAAAAAAATATATTGGTAACAGGAGGCGCTGGATTCTTAGGCTCCCAGTTATGTGAGGTGCTTGTAAAACAGCATCATGTTATTTGTGTAGACGATCTCAGCACTGGTTTTGTAGAAAATGTACAGCATTTATTGCAGCTGCCAGATTTCGAGTTGGTTCGTCACGATTTAACATTACCTCTCGATTTAGCTCAGCAGCCAGATATGGAGAAATTCCAAATGGAGTTTCAAGGTGTTCAAGAGGTGTATCATTTAGCATCGCCCTCTACCCCGAAAGATCATAAAGAACAACCGCTGCGAACTGCAATGGCTGCTTCTCATGCTACATACAATGCCTTGCAGATTGCAAAAAAATGGAAGGCAAAGTTTTTGTTTACATCTTCTTCTTGGGTTTATGGGCAAGCAGACCACGAAAAACTGGTACCAGAAACATACTGGGGGTATGTAGATCAGATAGGCCCAAAAGGTGCGTATGCAGAAGGCAAGCGCTTTGCAGAGATGATGATATATTGGTTTGGTAAAGAAAATGGCATCGACACAAAAATTGCTCGAGTTGCGAGTGTGTACGGGCCACATATGAAACTTGGAAGTGGTAGGTTAATAGCAGATATTGTTGAAAACGCCATGAACAACGAACCTATCGTATTGCACTCAAACAAGAAAGACGCTATCACGGTGGTGTATGTATTAGATATTGTAGAAGGTTTGTTAAAAATGATGGCATCAGATCAGCCAGGACCAATGAATTTTAGCGCTAACACTTCGTATACATTAAACGATTTAATTAATGCTATACAAAGTATTATTGGAAGTAAATCTCAAATTATAGAAAAAAACGAAAAAGAAATGCATCAGCATGCAATGCTTGACATTTCGCTGGCAAAAGAGGCTTTGGGGTGGTATCCTGTGGTGTCGATGGAAGAGGGGCTAAAGAAAACAGTAGATTCGCTGCGTGCTATGCGAGTAAAAAAGCCAACAACGAATCACTAATATACAAAATGATACTGAGTAGACCCTCTCTCTTGCGTCATTCTGAACAAGGCTTTGCGAAGTGAAGAATCTTTGTTTTTGTCTTATTAAGAGATTCTTCCCCTGCAGTCCCCATCACAAGGACGGGGCACGGCAGAATGACGTACTAAAAAATTTTACAATTCGTATATTTGTACTTGATTTGTATATTCGGGATTACTCTATGAATGTTTGTATTACTGGAGGAGCTGGATTTATCGGGTCTCACACGGTTAGTGCCTGTTTAAAAGCTGGGCATACCGTTTCTGTTATAGATAATTTAAGCCATGGATTTAAAGACAATATTCCCAGTGGAGTGTCTTTTTATAATGCCGACATTCGTGATGTAACTGTTCTAGAAAAAGTTAAAAAAGAGCAAAACCCAGAAGCTCTTATTCACTTAGCTGCGCAAATTTCTGTTCCAGACAGTTTAAAAAAACCGGAAGAGACGTTTGCAATAAACACAGAAGCAACGAAACTATTGTTAGATATTTTAAAGCCACAAAAAGTGGTGTTTGCATCTAGTGGCGGCGCTATATACGGTGACCCAGAAGTAATTCCTACCCCAGAAGATTCTCCGTTAATGCCAACTTCTCCGTATGGAGAATCTAAAAAAAGGGCAGAGGTTATTTTGAACGAATATTTCCATGCAAATAAGCAGGCAGCTGTTACTCTATTAAGATACGCCAATGTATATGGTCCACATCAGCCGCATGATGGTGGTGGAGTTGTGGCAATAATCTGCAAGGCATTAAAAGATGATGAAGAGTTTATATTAAATGGAGATGGCAACCAGACACGAGATTTTGTATATGTAGAAGATATAGTAAAAGCAAATCTTAAAGCTTTGGATCAATCCGCTCAATACGAAATTTTTAATATTGGGACAGGTGGCGAAACTCAACTTAATAATGTTATAAAAATGCTTCAAGGCGTCTCAAGGAAGGCACTTACGATTACACAAGAAAAAACTCAAGATGAAGTAGTTAGGAGTGTTCTTAATTCAGATAAAGCTAAAGAGTGGGGATGGAGTTCGAGCGTTTCGATAGAAGATGGCCTGGCGAAAACATGGGAGTGGTGGAGTGAAAAAAAATCTAAGCACTAAACCCTAAACTCTAAAGAAATACAAAATGTAATGTCCAATGTTTTAGAGCTTTGTGAATATTTGTTTATGAATATTGCCATTATAGGAACAGGTTATGTTGGACTTGTAACAGGCGTGTGTTTTGCGGACGCTGGTTTTGATATTACGTGTGTAGATGTTAATACGGAAAAAATTGAAAGTCTTAAGAGGGGAGAAGTGCCATTCTACGAACCTGGGTTAAAAGAGCTTGTGCAGAAAAATAAAGAGAAGCTGATATTCACTTCTCTGCTCGAAAGGGCGGATGTATATATTGTTTGTGTTGGTACTCCCCCGCTGGAGGACGGAGCTCCAGACATGAAGGCTTATTGGCATGTGATAGATCAAATAAAGCAGACAACTAAATCTTCCCCCTCTATTAAGAGGGGGCCAGGGGGTGTGTTCGTAATAAACAAATCAACCGTTCCTGTGGGTACAGCCAGAAAGGCAAAAGAAAAACTTGGTAATGGTTTTGAAGTTGTTTCATTACCAGAGTTTTTAAGAGAAGGAAAGGCGGTTTCGGATTTTAAAAATCCAGATAGAATTGTATTAGGCACAGAAGATGGGAAGAATAATCAAGTATTGGAAGAATTGCTCAATATATGGGATTGCCCCAAAGTTCCAATGCAGTGGGAAAGCTCAGAGCTTACCAAGTATGCTGCTAATGCATTTTTGGCTACAAAAATCTCTTTTATAAACGAAGTAGCCCGTGTATGTGAAGAAATTAGCGCAGATGTAGACGATATAGCTACTGGCATTGGGCTCGATCCTCGTATAGGAAAAGAATTTTTAAAAGCCGGTATAGGCTATGGTGGCAGTTGTTTTCCGAAAGATGTAAGAGCTCTTTCTTCATTGGCAGGCGAGAACGATTATACGTTTCAACTTTTAAGGGCGACGATAGAAGTAAACAATACTCAAAGAGAATTTGTTTTAAAAAAAATTATAGAGGCATGTAAAGTTGGTGTTAAAGGTGAAAAGATAGCTATACTAGGAATCGCGTTTAAGGGAGATACCGATGACACTCGAGAATCTCCAGCTATTTATTTGATAGAAAAATTAAAGGCCCAGGGGGCTGTTGTAAAGGCGTATGATCCTGAAGTACGGAATCTGCCAGAGGCAACAGATACAGTTGAAGAATGCATAGAAGATTCTGAATGCGTGGTGATTGCCACAGAATGGGAAGAATTTAAAGAGTATGATTGGGCTAAGCTGAAATCGATAGTATCTACTCCGGTCATTGTAGATGCAAAAAATCTTTTAGACAAAGAGGGAATGAAGAGTATAGGCTGGAATTATATTGGAATTGGAAGATTGTAATATGAAAATAGTTGTTGTTATACCTGCATTTAACGAAGCGAAGATTATAAAGTCAGTTGTTGAGGAAGTTCTTTGTTGTGGGTACGAGGTGGTGGTGGTAGACGATTGTTCTCACGATAGTACTCATAGGTTTGCTCAAAAAACAAAAGCGCATGTTCTTCGGCATTATATAAACAGGGGGCAAGGTGCAGCGCTTGCAACGGGGATAGATTACGCCCTTACGCTTAGCGCAGATATTGTTGTAACATTTGATGCCGATGGCCAGCATAAATCAGAGGAAATAGCATTGTTTATAGAGGCTTTAGTTCAAAACGAGGTAGATGTTGTCTTAGGCTCTCGATTCTTAGGCGCAGTAGAAAATATGACTAAATTCAGGTGGGCATCTTTAAAGGCTTCTCTTTTGTTTATGCGATTGCTAACAGGGTTAAATCTTACAGATGTTCATAATGGGTTTCGAGCATTTACTTCTCATGCCGCGAAAAAAATAACTATCAAGCAGAGTAGAATGGCGCATGCTTCAGAAATTATAGAAGAAGTTGTTCGTCATAATCTTCGGTATAAAGAGGTTCCGGTTACCATTCTTTATACAGAATATACAAAACAAAAATCCGAAGGCTCGGTATCTCGAATGGCTCGAGTTTTACAAGAAATTATTGTGGGGAAGGGAGTTTTTGGCAAAACAAAATAAAGCTAAAAATAAATGTGGATAAAGATTATAAGTATACCCAAATAAATGGTATACTTTTGTTGTAACTAAAAAAGTGGATCCTATAGTTTTTGGAATCCAAACAAAATAAAAATAATTGTGTTATGCCTATTTCACAGAAGATGAGACATACTATTAGCGTATTTATAATAGGCGGGTTATTTGTTTTTGGAGCAATGGTATTGATTGCGTCTTTTTGGGATGTTGGCCAAGGCGGAGCATCGTATACATGGCTTCAGACAACTTGGGCAACTGGAGTCACTGCAAACAACGCAGATCATACCAATAACAGAACTGGCTGGGATGAATACACAAGCGAATCATCTGAAGTAACCGAGTCAACAGATCTTACAATAACTTTAACAGCAGCCTCAACAACAGAGACGAATGATACCAGTTTTGATGCCGGTACCGACTCGAGCACGGAGGTAAGTGGATCTGGCGATTCTGCGAAGGTTCAGCTCGAAGGAAGCGCAGGAGGATCTTCATCAACAACAGAAACGAATGATACGAGTTTCGATGCTGGAACCGATTCAAATACTGAAGTTTCTGGCTCTGGAGATTCTGCAAAAGTTCAACTAGCAGCAATTTCAGCAGCCTCCACAGATCTTGGAAATTATATGACTGCGTTGGACGGTGCCGATGAAGGGATGTGGCACACGTCGTATAGCGAATATGATGAAGGATTTTCAACGAGCACCGACGGAGATGCCATACAAGACGACCACACCTATGAGCTTTGGTTTAAACCTCCTTCAAGTGGAGCGAGTCTTATTTATAACACAGGCACATGTAGCTCATCCGGCTCAACATGGGATTTCTTTGGATATAATGCAGATGGCTCTTTAACGGTATATGACGACGCAGGTGGCTCTTTAGATACTACAGCCGGCACGCCGTTAAGTGATACTTCAAAATGGTATTATCTTTCTCTTCAATATGACTATAATAGTGGAACCTCTCGCTATAAGCTATACGTCGATACAATCGCACAAACCTTTAGAACCGGTGGAGCAACATCTGCAGGCCACAGTAATTTAAACGATGGTCAACACACCTGTATTGGTATAGATAACGGTGGTGATTATGCAGATTTACAACTTTGGGAGGGGTTACGAAGTGTATCAGAGCAAATAATAGATGCAGAAGCGTATGGAAATGGAGATAGTTTTGCAACCCATGAAGCAACAGCAAGCGGGAGCCAGGCACTTATTTATTGGGCTGATTATGAATCTGACCCAGATGGTGGCTATAACACAACAGGATATCGAGGCGTGAAAAGTGGTGCATCCTGGAAAATCGCTGACTTTAATAACAGTACTCATAATACCGGAGGAGCAAGTGGAACTCTTGGATATCCTCAGACTGGAACATTTACCTCCCAGATTATTGATACAACTGGAAACTCAACCTTTGATAATGTATCATGGAATTCCACTGATGTTGCAGGATCAACCATTTCTGTGCGAGTAAGGAGTGATTCTGCTGCGAACATGTCGGGTGCGACTGCCTTTGCATCTTGCACAGACATAATTTCTGGAGAAGATGTCACAAGCAATGCCTGTGTTACCGATACCGATCAGTATGTCCAATACGAAGTCCGGCTTGGAGGTGCTTGGAATGTTGGAAGTGCAGCGTATGACGGTGTCACTTCTCCTGACGTATCTGCAGAAGAAGACTTTGTCACGGGTGTCTTCTTCAAGCCTGACGGAACAAAAATGTATCTTGTAGGAAGAGATGGCGATGATGTTCATCAATATTCTCTGTCCGCAGCCTGGGATGTCTCAACAGCTTCATATGATTCGAAGAGTAAAAATGTAAACTCAGAAGAAGCCTCACCACTAACTCTTTCTTTCAAGCCCGACGGAACAACAATGTATGTAGTAGGATATAGCGACGACGAAGTAGAGCAGTACACTCTCTCCACCCCCTGGGACGTCTCAACAGCTTCATACGACAGCAAGAATTTTAGCGTGACCGATGAAGAGGGGTCACCCTTCGGCCTCTTCTTTAAGCCCGACGGCACCAAGATGTATATAACAGGATCATGGACTAATACGGTCTTTCAATACACCCTCTCAACAGCATGGGATGTCTCAACTGCCTCATATGATAGCAAAAGTTTTGATGCGAGTTCAGAGGAAGGAAGCGTTAATGGACTTTCCTTCAAGCCCGACGGCACCAAGATGTATGTAGTAGGGGTAAATACCGACGATGTAGAGCAGTACACCCTCTCAACAGCATGGGATGTCTCAACTGCTTCATATGACAGCCTGTTTTTTGATGTCAACTCAGAAGAAGCAACCCCCAGTGGACTTTTCTTTAAACCAGATGGCACAAAATTTTACACGATAGGAGTTGGTGATTTGGTCTACCAATACTCTCTCGCCACAAATGCCAACAAGGTATCAAGCACGAGTCTTGATGATATAATTATCAACTATTCATCTGCAACGACGTATTCCACAACAGGGACATTTACCTCTCAAATTCTTGATACCACTGTAAATTCTGTTTACGGTATAGCTTCTTGGAACACCACAGATGCAAGCACAACAACTGTATCTGTAAAAGTTCGAACAGACTCTGCTGCGAATATGTCTGGCGCTACTGCGTTTACAGATACATCATGTACAGATATTACATCTGGAGAAGATATATCAGGTAATGGATGTGTTACAGATACTGATAGATATGTTCAGTATCAAGTGTCGTTAGGGAGTAATTGGTATGTTTCTACTGGGGTTTACGACAGCAAGGCATCTCCCTCTCTTAATTCTCAAGACACAACTCCGGGAGCACTTTCATTTAGTTTAGATGGCTCTAAATTGTATGTGCTTGGACAAAATTCAGACACCGTTTATCAATATACAGTTTCTACACCATGGGATGCTTCTACTGCTTCTTATGCTTCGAAATCATTTTTACCAACAACTCAAGAGACTACACCCGAAGGCCTTTTCTTTAGCCTAGACGGTACTAAAATGTATATAGCAGGAACATCGAGCGATGCAGTTTATCAATATGCGCTTTCTTCTGCATGGGACGTGTCTACGGCTTCGTATGCAAGTAAAAGTCTCGACGTAAGTGGCCAGGGCGGCTCTCCTAGTGCGCTTTTCTTTAAACCTGATGGAACTAAAATGTACAGGCTTGATAACGGCTCATTGCGAATTAAACAATATTCTCTTTCAACGGCATGGGATATTTCTACTGGCTCTTATGACAGTAAAGATTTTGCAGCTAGTTCACAAGAAGGATTACCTAGAGATTTTGAATTTAAGCAAGATGGCACAAAACTTTATATCGTTGGCTCCAACGAAGATACGGTTTATCAATATACTTTATCTACTCCATGGGACGTTTCTACTGCATCATATGACACGATCTCTTTTGCTGTTTCGGAAGAAAGTACACTGTATAGCATTTTTATAAAACCTGATGGGACAAAGTTTTATGCAGTAGGTCAAGGTAATGACACAGTCTATCAGTATTCATTTGCTTCAAATGCAAACAATGCAGGAACCTCCACGTTGGACGATATTACTATAAATTATTCAGGTTATAGTACTTCAGAACAGAATTTAATTTCAAGTGCTTTTGACACAGAATCTTCTGGTGTTTTGCTAACTCAGATGGCCTGGACGGAAACATTGCCATCGGGAGCTGATGTTAAATTTCAATTAAGAACTGCTCCAGACTCTACTGGTTCTCCTGGCACCTGGACTGATTGGCTTGGTCCAACAAGTACCGGAGATTACTATACAGATAGCGCTGGCGGAGAAACAATTAATTCTACTCATACAGATTCAACCGACGACCAGTGGTATCAGTATAAGGTGTTTTTAAACTCAGATGGGACAGTAACCCCAACACTTTCAGACCTCACAATAACGTATGTTGTAAATGTAGCTCCAGTAGTTTCAAATGTAACAGCAAGTCAAAATAGCGCAGGAGTAGTTACGGTAGGTTACGACTTTGCAGATAGCGATGAGGCAACCGGAACAATTTCGGTGTACTACCAACTTGCAGGAGTCACGTTAAATGAAACACTCACAGACAGCGATACAGGGGCAGTGACACTTTCAACGGCGACAAATTTTCCAGCAAGTGGAAAAATATTAATAGACAGCGAAATAATAGATTATTCAGGAAACGATGGAACAGATCTAACAATAGTAGAAAGAGGTTACGATACAAGTAACGCAGCAGCACATAGCTCTGGAGCAGCAGTATACATGCTAGCAGTAACAGTCGGTGGAGATGCAGGAGCTAGTATAACAACAGGAACAAGCAAAAGCGCAACCTGGACAGCAAAAACAGACAAGGACGGCTTTTATGGAACAGCAGTAATGAGGATTTTGGCAGATGACGAAAACGTTGCATTACAATATGGAGCAGCAAATGCGAGTTCATTTAACTTAGATACAAAAGACCCAACAGGAGTAAGCGTAAAAGTAGACGCAGGACAATCGACAGCAAACAGGGCAACGCTTACCATAGCAGCAAGCGACGACAATACCGTAACAATGAATGTTACAAATGACAGCGGATATGCAGACGACCTGGTAAACACAAATGCAGGTACTTATGTAACATACGCAACAAGCAAAACAGACTGGATACTAGAGTCAACAGAAGATACAGTGTACATCCAAGTAAAAGATACAAAAGGAAACACAGCAACAGCATCAGGATTAACACCAGCAAAACCAACAAGTCCAGCTATAGCAGAAGTATCTAACACAACATTAGATACACCTACATATGGAATGTACTTAACATGGAATGTAATGCCAGAACCAACAGGAAGCCCAACATTTACAAATTATAATATCTACAGAAAAGCAGGGGCCGGTTCATACAGTTCAATAACAACAGTAGGCGCAAGAGCAACAAATAATTACTCAGATACAGGCCTAGCAGCAAGTACAACATATACATATTATGTCGTAATGACCGATAGTGATACAAATATAAGTCAAAGATCGTCTGAGATAGTAGGAATAACAAATGGAACGCTAGATACAGGGGAAGGGCCAGGAAGTAACGATACAACAGCACCAACAATTAGTGGAACAGCACCAACAGCAACAGTAAGTGGAAATTCAGTAACAATAACGTATACAGCAGTAGCAAGTGGAGCAACTGGAGATAGTACTGCAAGTGTGGGGTATGTGGACTACAGAACAACCGACGCAAGTTTTGGGGCTGCAGGAACCCTAAAAGCTTCGAATAATACATCGGTGTCAGATGGAAGCACTATTACCGTCGTAATATCTGGATTAGCAAACAATACATTGTATTACTACAGAATAGGGGCAGAAGATGCGAGCGGAAATAAAGGAACAGACGACAATAGTGCTGCAGGGTATACATTTACAAGTGAAAGCGGACCAATAGCATCTTCAGGAAATACGGCAGGCGGCTCACAGTCAGATGCAATAGATCCAACAATAATTGCCTTCGCAGTAACAGCAGTAACAAGCACAACAGCAACAACAAACATGCAGATAAATGAGGTATCTACGATGAGAGTATTGTACGGATTAGAACCAAGCGTGTTAGATAAAGAAATAATAAAACAAGAATTAGCAAACACACATAAACTAACAATAACAGAGCTAGAGCCAAACACGCTGTATTATGTAAGAGGATACGCCAAAGATTTCGCAGGTAATGAATCTCAATCAAGCATAGAACAATTTAAAACAAGCGATCCTCAAATTTTAATAGAGGTACCAATAGCTGGAGAAGGAGAGGAAGCAGACAAAATAACAGAAGGAAATATAACAGAAACTATTATTGCTCCCGAGGTAGAAACAGAGCCGTTTATTGTGGAGCTTAGCTTTGAAACTGGAATACGAATAGATGCTGATAGATCTGTAAGAGAGTCTGCTATGGAGAGGTTGAAGACAGATTTTCAAGAAGTTATGCAGCATGTCGCGCTTGGTACGCTAAGCCAGAATCCGACATCGTTGGCACAATTTGTACAAGTAGCATCATCTGAATTGCCGCCACCAACAATAGTAGATGGCTTGCCCATAACAGAAGCAACGGCAACATCAGCAGCATTTTCTTGGCAAACAGATACATTAGCAAACAGTTTGGTGGCAATAGTGCCAGATAATTTGTATAACCCGAATGCAGAAGATCCTTATTTAATAGAATTAGGCAATTCAAGCGAATTTGTAAAAGAACACTTTGTATCTATTACAGATTTACGGCCAGCAACAAGATACCATTACCAAATACGATCGCAAGGCTCATTAGGGCCAACAGCAAAAAGTAGAGATTATGAATTCCAAACTTTGTCAGAGCAGTTATCTATAATAGTGGCAGAAGTGTTAGAGATAGAAGCAACAAGAGCAACAATATTCTGGAGAACGAGTGTAGATGCAGATAGCCAAGTGGAATATATCCCGTTGAATGAAAACGGAGAACCATTGCTTGATCAGATAGGAACACAAGGAAGAACAGATAAATCGACAGACCATACTGTAGAGTTAAAAGGGTTGGAATCTGGAACAGGCTATTTATTAAGAGTCATAAGCAGAGACGGAACAGGCCAAGAAATAGATCAATTTTTACCACAAATTCAAACAACAAGAGACGGAGATTCACCAATCTTGTCGCAAATAAATGCATTGTCTACATTGTATCCAGGAGAAAAACCAAAAGTGCAGACATTAATAACCTGGAGAACAGACGAGAAAGCAAACAGCCAGGTAGAGTACTGGAAAGGATTAAGAGAACCAAAAGATGAAGAAAATAGAGTAGTAACGCCAGTAGGGGCAGAATACACAAGAAATCATGTTATAGTGCTCACTGGCTTGGTGCCAGGTGATGTGTATCAATACAAAGTGAAAAGTGTGGACGAAACAGGAAATGTGTCGGACTCAGAAGCGTTTACCTTATTAGCGCCATCAAGCACAGAGAGTGTAGTAGAAGTAATAGCAGATAACTTTTCAGACATCTTTGGATGGCTTCAGGTTGGGAACTAATTAGTAGTAAGAGACTATATGAATCTTTCAATAAAAACAAAACATAACATTGCGATGGTTGCAATTGGTGGGGTGTTAGTCTTTGTTGTTATGGTCTTAATTGCTTCTTTTTGGTCTTCTGGAAGAACGACAAGTTATACATGGAGTCAAAGTAGTTGGGCAGGAGGTACAGACGGTGGTACTCGCCCAGACCACACAAGTAACCAGTCTGGTTGGACCAAATACGACAGCAAAGATGCTGGCGTGGTTGTAGATGGCTCTAATAATGTTGTATTAGACGATACTGGAGGTACGACAACGCATACAACAGATGCAGATTTTAATAGTGGAACCGTAGCCAGCCTAACAGTCTCGAGTGATTCTGTAACAATGGGATCTGGAACTTCAAACGCTGCTGCAGACACTGCTTTAGATTTTGATGCAGCTGATGATTCAGATTTTACGCATGAAAACTCAAATAGTACCGCACTCACCAGCGGCGTTGCCTCTCTGTCTGCTCAGGCAGATCTAGGCGACTATAGTTTAGTGAAAACATCGTACGACAGAGGCGATGGCTTAACAGCTCAAACAGGTGGTGCATCTGGGTTCACTTCTGATGCTACTGGAAATGCTGTCACAGACGATTGGTCGTATCAGTTTTGGGTTTATCCAGAAGATACAGGACTTGTAAGGATGCTTGTCGTATGGCAAGGAAGTACCACAGGCGGTGGTCCGCTCCATAGACTAAAATTGAATGCAGATGATACGCTTTCTATATTCGCTGATGACGGTACTACTAATCTTGGTACCACAACTGGTACCCCGATGAGTGATAGAGATAGGTATTATTTTGTTTCTCTTCAATACGAATATAATGCTGGAACTTCTCGGTATTACCTGTATGTAGATAGAGTGCTGCAAGCACTTGATACAGGAAATGATTATTCTAATAGTCATGCCAATATTAACGACGGAACACGCATGGGCTTTAATCCAGCTGGTGCTGCTACAAATGGTTCGCGATGGGCAGATATCCAACTATGGATGGGTAGAAGAACAGTAACAGAGCAAATTACCGACATGACAGCCCTTGCAGACGACATTAGCTTTGCAACCTTAGATGCCACATCAAGTGGAAGTCAGGAACTTATTTATTGGATGGATTTTGCAAATGGCCATACTGGTTCGGCTGACCCTCCATTTAGAGGCGAAAAAACAGGCACAACATGGAGTATTACAGATTATTCTAGTGGGGGAAACACTGCTGTTTGGACAAACATACATGCAACACAGTATGGAACTATTCCGTATGATACTTCGACTGGCTATTATATCTCGACCTCAGATGAGAATCAGATAAATACAACCAACTGGCTTACTATTAGTAGTATAGACACAACAGAAACAGAGCCAACAAACACAACGATGCGATATTTAGTTTCGTTTGACGATAGAGCAAACTGGAGTTATTGGACTGGGAGCGCCTGGGCAACTACTGCAGTCGGGAATGTGCATACAACAGGGATGAGCAAAACGACCCTTGAGGCGATTTCAGAGGCGCAATGGGGTGCCAGTGGCGGTTTTGATGTTGGTGACACAGACTTAGATTTTACTTTTGGATTTAAAACAACAGACCCAGATGCTACGCCTAGCGTAGACTTGATGACAGTAAATAATACTGTATCGAAATCCGACATAACGCTCGATTTTGATGCTGTTGATGAGGGTAATTTTACAGAGGAAACTGTTAGTAGTGATACAACTGAATTTTCTAGCGGAGTTGTTCAGCTTCCCCAAAGAACTGTCGATCTTGGGAATTATGTAAATATTCTTTCTCCGGGAGCAAGAAACGATAATATTCCTGCATTGACTGGAGGTACATCTGGGTTCGCTGATGCAGGCGGAAATGCTGTAACAGACGATTGGACCTTTAACTTTTGGTTCCATCCAGGCACAACTGGTGCTATGGATATGCTTGATCAATGGAACTACACTACTGCAGGAGGTGCTGTAAAGTTCCTTTATCTTAATTCGGATGGATCAATAAAAATATTAGCTAATGATGGGACTACAGCAATAGGTACTACCACAGGAACACCATTGACAGATAGAACAAAATTTTATCATATTTCGTTGCAGTACGAATATAATTTTGGAAGTGCTAGGTATTATGTTTATGTAGATTCAGTTCTTCAGCCACTGGACAACGGATTTAATTATACCGATTCTCACAGTACAATAAACGATGGTGTCCTTGTTTCACTTGATCCAAGCGGGCCAAACGGAACAGGAGCTCGTTTTGCAGACAATCAGTTATGGAAGGGGCTTCGAACTACAACCGAGCAAAGGACTGATGCTCAAGCATATGCAGATGGATCAAATTTTGCTACACACGCAGCAACAGCAAGCGGAAGCCAAGAACTTATTTATTGGCAAGATTACGAAAGTACTACTCTGACGGGCACGAATTCTTTTAGAGGTTTGAAAAGCGGAACGACATGGACCGTGTCAGACTATTCTTCGGGGCAGGGAAATACCTCTACTCATACAGCTGTGTCTCAAAGTGGTATCGCAGGATATATAACAACCGGCCACTATCTTCACACAACAGATACAAACCAGATAGATGTAAGTGGGTGGGTTAATCTAGAGGGTATGGCGGTTACAGGCACGTTTGCAGCGGGATCTATAACTCGCTACCTTATATCATACGACGACAGGGTAACTTGGAGCTATTGGACTGGCAGTGCGTGGGCTACTACGGCGCTTGGAAATATTCATACGACTGGAATGACGCGCGGAACAATGGAGGGCATAACCCAAGCTAATTGGGCAGCCAGCGGTGGTTTTGACGCGGACAGTACAACTACCTTAGACTTTGCTGCGAGCCTTAAATCTACCGGTGGTGCAACCACCCCTGTCTTAGATTTAATAACCATCGGCTACGATGATGTATCTGCTACTTCTGGAACACTGGAATCACCTACAATAGATACTGGAGGCGCAAATAATAGCTTTGGAAATATTGGCTGGACAGAATCGAACACAAGCGTCACAAAGATTGTTAAGTTTCAGGTAGCTGTAAAGTCTGCAGATAGTGGATGGGTGAGCGGAGATTATCTTGGCCCAGACGGAACAACGGGAACCTTTTATACAACAGCAGCAGGAGAAGCCATTAGAGCAGGAGATGACGGCAACCAGTACGTGCGATACAAAGCAACAATTGTAAGAGATGCAGGAGACGCAGATTCAGCAAGTTTAGACGATGTGTCTCTGGCGTATAGCGTGTATTCTGCAAGCGCTACATTTACAAGTTCAGCATTCGACACAGAAGCCTCTGCAGTAGCATTATCGAGTTTAGGGTGGACAGAAATAACTCCGGCAGGAACAGACGTGCAATTTCAGATACGAACAGCACCAGATAGCGCAGGTAGTCCGGGGACATGGACCGATTTTTGTGGTCCAGATGATGGTGCTGCTGGGTGTTCAACAGGAACGTATTTTACAGCTCCAGCAGGCTCAGAAACGATAGATGCCGACTTTGGAGATGTAACAGATGATCAGTGGATTCAATACAAAATAACATTAACATCAGATGGAACAGCAACCCCTACTGTTAGCGCAGTTAATTATGGTTATGTTGTGAATACAGCACCAACAATCTCAAACGTTACGGCAACTCAAGGTAGTAATGGAGTAGTAACAGTTGGGTACGATTTTGCGGATAGCGAAGAAGCAAACGGAACAATCTCGCTGTACTATCAACTAGCAGGAGTAACCTTAAATGAAACATTAACAAGCAGTGACACAGGGGCAGTAACACTGTCAACTGCAACAAATTTCCCAGCAAGCGGAAAGATATTAATAGACAGCGAAATAATAGATTATTCAGGAAATGATGGAACAGATTTAACAATAGTAGAAAGAGGCTACGATACAAGTAACGCAGCAGCACATAGCTCCGGAACAGCAGTGTACTTGTTGGCAGTAACAGTAGGAGGGGACGCAGGTGCAAGTATAACAACAGGAACGAGCAAAAGCGCAACCTGGACAGCAAAGACAGATAAAGATGGTTTCTATGGAACTGCTGTAGTAAGAGTGTTAGTAGACGACGGAAACTCAGCGCTGCAATATGGTGCAGCTAATGCAAGTTCATTTAACCTAGATACGAAAGACCCAACGGGCGTGAGTATTCTTATAGATGCAAGCGAAGCAACAGCGAACAGGGCAACCCTAACAATCGCGGCAAGCGACGACAACACGGTCACAATGAATGTTACAAACGACAGCGGATATGCAGACGATCTGGTAAACACGAATGCAGGAACATATGTAACCTATGCAACAAGCAAAACAAGCTGGATACTAGAAGCAGACGAAGATATAGTGTATTTACAAATAAAAGACGCAAAAGGAAATACCGCAACAGATTCAGCAACAACGCCAGATAAACCAGATGACCCAGCAATAGCAGAAATATCTAATACACTCGTAAGTCCGGCGCTTTATGGAATGTATGTAACATGGAGTATAGCGTCAGATCCACCATCGGCAACAGCTACATATGACATATACAGAAAAGTAGGAGCCGGTTCATACAGCTCGCTAACAACAGACATAGCAAGAGGAACGAATAATTATGCAAATACAGGATTGTCACTAGACTCAACATATACCTATTATATAGTAACAAAAGACAGTGACGGAAATATAAGTCAAAGATCGTCTGAGATAGCAGGAATAGCAAACGGGAGTCTAGATACAGGAGAAGGCCCAGGCAGTAACGACACAACAGCGCCAGTAATAAGTGCAACTGCCCCAGTCGCACTAGTAAGCGGAAACTCGGTTACAATAACCTACACATCAACAGCAGTAGCAGCAGATACAAGCACAACAACAGAAGGATATGTAGACTACAGAATAACAGATGCAAGTTTTAGTTCGGCCGGAACATTAAAGGCTTCAAATAATACGGCAGTAGATGATGGGAGCACTATTACTGTAGTAATATCTGGATTAGCAAACAATACGCTGTATTATTACAGAATAGGAGCAGAGGATCCTTCTGGAAATAAAGGAACAGACGACAATAGTGGTGCTGGATATACCTTTACAAGTGAAAGCGGGCCAATTGCATCATCAGGAAACACTGCAGGCGGTTCACAGGCAGATGCAATAGATCCAACAATAATAGCGTTCGCAGTAACATCGGTAACAAGCACAACAGCAACAATGAACATGCAGGTAAATGAAGTGTCTACAATGAGAGTGGTGTATGGGTTAGATCCAAAAGTATTAGATACAGAGGTAATAAAAGAAGAATTAGCAAATATTCACAAACTAACAATAACAGATTTAGAGCCAAACACACTGTATTATGCAAGAGCATATGCAAAAGATTTTTCAGGAAATGAATCTGAATCGAGTAGTGCCGAGCAATTTAAGACCAGTGATCCCCAAATCTTAATAGAGGTGCCAATCGCAGGAGAAGGAGAAGAAGCAGACAGAGTAACAGAAGGAAATATAACAGAGACTATTATTGCTCCTGACGTAGAGACCGAACCGTTTGTGGTAGAGCTTAGCTTTGAAACAGGAATAAGAACCGACGAAGACCGGAGTGTTAAGGAGGCTGTGGTAGAAAGACTAAAGTCCGATTTTCAAGAGGTTGTTCAGCATATTACTCTTGGTACGTTAAGTCAGAATCCGACATCATTAGCACAATTTGTCCAAGTAGCGTCGTCCGAATTGCCCCCACCAACAATAGTAGATGGACTGCCAATAACAGAAGCAACAGCAACATCAGCAGCATTTTCATGGCAAACAGACACACAAGCAAATAGTTTGGTGGCAATAGTGCCAGATAATTTGTATAACGCAAATGCAGAAGAGCCGTATTTAATTGAGCTTGGGAACTCAAGTGAATTTGTAAAAGAACATTTTGTGTCTATTACAGATTTACGGCCAGCAACAAGATATCATTACCAAATAAGGTCGCAGGGCTCATTAGGACCAACAGCAAAAAGTAGAGATTATGAATTCCAAACTCTGTCAGAGCAGTTATCTATAATAGTGGCAGAAGTGCTCGAGATAGAGGCAGCACGAGCAACAGTGTTCTGGCGAACAAGTGTAGATGCCGACAGCCAAGTAGAATATATTCCACTGAACGAAAACGGAGAACCATTACTCGATCAAGTAGGAACACAAGGAAGAACGGATAAATCCACAGACCATACAGTCGAGCTAAAAGGCTTAGAATCTGGAACAGGCTATTTACTAAGAGTCATAAGTAGAGACGGGACAGGCCAAGAAATAGACCAGTTCTTACCTCAAATTCAAACAACGAGAGATAGTGATGTGCCAATTTTATCGCAAATAAATGCATTGTCTACATTGTATCCAGGAGAAAAACCAAAAGTGCAGACATTAATAACCTGGAGAACAAACGAGAAAGCAAACAGTCAGGTAGAATACTGGAAAGGCCTAAGAGAACCAAAAGATAAAGAGAATAGAGTAGTAACACCAGTAGGGGCAGAATACACAAGAAATCATGTTATAGTGCTCACTGGCTTGGTGCCAGGTGATGTGTATCAATATAAAGTGAAAAGTGTGGACGAAACAGGTAATGTGTCCGACTCAGAAGCATTTACATTACTAGCGCCATCAAGCACAGAGAGTGTAGTAGAAGTAATCGCAGACAACTTCTCTGATATCTTTGGTTGGCTTCAGGTCGGCAACTAGTTAGAAAAGTATGCGCTTGTGGATAAATAGCCATATTTATCAAAAATATGGCTATGCTCCGACTCAACTACCGTTATCGTTTTTTCGCCACAAATTTGGTATACTTAGAGGGAATTAAAAAGCACAAAACAAAGATACACAGCAAAATATGAAATTTCAATATACATTTTATTTTGCATTTAAAATGTTCCAAACCAATAAACTCAGAACGTTTTTAACTGTTCTGGGCATTAGTATTGGAATTGGTACCATCCTTTTTCTCGTTTCGCTTGGGTATGGATTGCAAGCATTGCTGCTAGATAGAATTGCGAGCAAGGGAGCCCTTCTTTCTATAGATGTTAAATCTAAAGAAGATTTACTCTTTATTACCGATGAAGTAATAGAAGAAACTAAAAAACTACCAGGAGTAGAGTCTGTAGTGCCGGTGGCTACTACAAAGGGATTAATTAAGCTAGACGATGTACAGGGTGGTACAGTTGTAAATATTGTTGATCCTGCATATTTTGATTATTTTCCAACAAAACCAGAAGCAGGGGAATACATTACAGCTGATGCCGAAGGAAATACAAATGGTATTGTTGTTTCGGAGGCTATTTTAAAACTGTTCGATCTTAAATTAGCCGATGTTTTTGACGAAAACAATAACCCTCTCAAAACAATAGATGTTGTCTTGTTTTGGGAAAAGCAAAAAGACCCAGAAGCACTCGAGGCAGAAGACGAGATTATCTTACAGTCAAGCAATATTGTGCCTGCCTTTTTGGAAAAACCGTTGCCAATTATTGGGGTTATTAAAGACCCGATTGTAACGTATGTCTATATCGCACGCCAAGATGTAACCGAAATACTTACAGAGAGTTACAGTGAAATGAAAGTAAAAACGGTAGACGATCTTTCGAGAGAAGCCGCAAGAAATTTCGCCCTCGAAAGAGGATTCGATGTGACTGCTGTCGTTGATACACTCACACAAACTACTCGAATTTTTAGAATTATTCAAATCACTCTAGGTATTTTTGGATTAGTTGCCTTGATTGTTTCTGCTATTGGAATGTTTAACACCATGACGATTGCTCTTCTCGAGCGTACCCGTGAAATAGGAATTATTAAATCACTTGGAGCAAAGCGTATAGATGTTTCGAATCTCTTCCTTATCGAATCCGGTTTGCTGGGTCTTCTTGGCGGTATTGGAGGTATTTTATTTGGATATATTTTAGGATTTGTTTTTAATGTCGGGTTAAATATTTTGGCGTCGTTCCTTGGTGGAGAAGCGGTCAAATTGTTCGAACGACCTCTCTGGTTTATTGCTACTATATTTGTTTTCTCTGGAATAGTCGGTTTTACAACAGGAATATATCCAGCTATCCGCGCAAGTAAGCTCAACGCCCTAGACGCTTTAAGGTATAAGTAATTTTATGGAACCTCTCATACAAGCATCAAACGTTAACGTTACCTATCAATACGGAGAAACCAAGTTTCAGGCGTGTAAAAATGGAACTATTGATATTTACGAAGGAGAATTTATTGTTATTTTTGGTCCTTCTGGGTCTGGGAAATCTACTTTATTATACGCAATTTCTGGATTAGAGACAGTAGACTCTGGTGATATTGTTGTAAAAGACGTAAACATCACTAAGGCAACACCAAAAGAGCTTGTTGATATAATGCAAAATGAATATGGCTTTGTATTTCAATCTTATAATCTAATTAGTCGTCTTACATGCATGGAGAATGTAATACTCCCAGGCGCACTTGCAGGCAGAAAAAGTGATGAAATTGCAAAAAAAGGCGAGGAACTTTTAAAAAGATTTGGCATTTGGGAGCATAGAAACAAATATCCATCGAATTTGTCTGGTGGGCAACAGCAGCGAGTTGCAATTTCTCGGTCGCTCATTAACAGTCCAAGTATATTGTTAGCCGATGAGCCAGTTGGAAATTTAGACAGCTCGAACGCAAAACTTGTAATGGAAATTATGACAGAGTTAAACAGAGAAGGCATTACATTACTTCTTGTTTCCCATGACCCTTCCTATATTAAATATGCTCATAGAACAGCTTATATTAGAGATGGAGAAATTGTACGTATTCAAGCAAATTCTCATAGAAAGCAAATTAAACCTCCCACAAAAGATGACGCAGGAAGAAGTAGGATGGAATTGTTGATGGATTCATATCCAGAACTCGTGGTATACGGCTTCCCACATATGGAGCCTATCGTAAAAGCTAAGATGGTTGCTCAGTACTTAATGAACCCGCTTGATAGTAAACAGATGATAGAACTTGAAAGGGCAATAGAGCAAAATATAGAAGGTAAGCTTCAGGGCAATAAATTTGTTTCAAAATTATCTGATATTCATGGCGCAGGCTTAACAAAGAAAGCTGCAGTAAAATTTGCAGAAGAAGTGGCTGAAATTGTCGCCGAAGGTGAACTAGCTGCAAAGCAAGGTGAATCGGACTCCTTGCAAAAGGCAGAGCGTCTTGCAGATCGTCTCCGTAAAATATTGAGAGAAGAGTTTTCATTCAGACTTTCACCTGCGCAACAAAAAAGCTTAGACATTGGGCTAGAGCTTAGACTTGCGAGCCAAATAAAAAAAGAAGAACTAGCAGATTTCCTAGCAAGATCCCAGAAAAAAGGAGGAGTGGGCTTGTCGAAATCTGTATCTAAAGATATTGCTAGGGAGGTTGAACTTGCTATTCTTGTTGGATATAAGGAGGAAAATTAATTAAATAACAAAAAAAGAGCACTAAGCATGCTTTTTTTATTTGAAAAAATTTAATGAGTATGCAAGGATGGGTATGTAGTTATTGATCCTATGACAATATTTCAGATAGCGGTTCTCGTTTTTATAGCCTTTATTATATTAAGGGTTTTGTTTCGTTTTTCTAAAAAAGAGCTTACTTCAAGGGAAACAGTATTATGGTGCTTTTTTTGGCTTGTTTCTGGGTTTTTGGTGGGGTTTATGAGAAAAACTGACGTATTAGCTCAACAATTTGGGATAGAGAGAGGGGCTGATCTTTTTGTAGCGATATCTATTGTAGTTGGATACTATATAATGTTTCGGGTATTTGTCCATATCGAAAAAATCGAGCGCGATATTACAACCCTTACGCGAAAGTTGGCGCTAAAGGATCACGAAGAGCAGGATCGCTATAAGCAAGGATAAAAATATGAACACTACTCTCCCTTCAGTGGCGATATGCATTGTTACCTTTAAAAACGAAAAAGACATTTCTGGGTTGATTGAAAGTCTTTCAAATACAGAATATCCTAAAGATAAAGTCCATGTTTTTATAGCTGATAATAACTCGGAAGATGATACTGCTCGTCTTATGAACGAAAAAGTTGATAAGCTGCCATTTTCATCTCTTTTTAATCAAAATAAAAGTAATATTGGATTTGATCAAGCTAATAATAAATTAGTTAATAGGGCGGTAAAAAATGATCCAACGTATATAGTGCTTTTAAACCCAGACACTGTTGTTCATAAGAAATGGCTTAAAGAGTTAGTTGCTGAAATGGAATTACATCCAGAAGCTGGAGTTGCTCAATCTCTTTTGCTTTTAAAATCCGACCCGCTTAAAATAAATACTAAGGGTAATGCACTCTATTTTCTTGGGTTGGGATATATTACAGGTCTGTACTCGTCGGCAAAAAATGTGTATAACAAGCAAAGTCACGAAATAGGATACAGTAGCGGAGCTGCGTCATGTTATCGAGTAAAGGTTTTAAAACGTACAGGGCTTTTTTATCCTGATTTTTTTTACCTCGAAGATCTTGACCTTTCGTGGAGAATGAAGCTTTTGGGGTATACATCAATTCTTTGTCCTAAATCGATAGTGTGGCATGATTACACGTTTAGCAAAGGAGCTTATAAAATGAAAGCAATAGAGCTTAGTAGGTATAAAGTTCTATTGCAAAATTATCGATTACCAACGCTTTTACTGCTACTTCCAGCTCTCATTTTTTTTGAGATCCTTGTGATCCTAGGCTCTATAAAAGAAGGGTGGTACAAGGAAAAATTTAAAAATTATAGTGAACTTATAAAATCAATAAAGATTATTAGAAAAAGAAGAGAAATTATTCAAAAAAATAGAAAAACAAAGGACCGGACTCTCTTAAACTCCATGGTGCTTACTCTGCAATTTCCAGAAGGGACCCCGTTTCTTATTCGATATTTTCTTAATCCTGTAATAGTTACTTATGGTTGGATCATCAGATCAGTTGTGTGGTGGTAAAGTCGCTATTGTCTCTGCAACATTTGCCCCCATAACCGGTGGAATGGCGCAGGCAACGTATTATCATGCAGCCCTTCTTTCACAATATGGACATGATGTAACACTGTTTACGCAGTCAGGATTTTCTGATTCCAACAGCCAAATGAATTTTGATAAACAATTCTCCTTTCGTATAACTCGTCTGGATCCAGTTTATTCGAAAGGCTTTGCAGCTTACACTCCTCAGTTAAAATCTCTTTTGAAAGGGTTTGATTGTATTTTGTTAGAGTATCCTGCTTACGGCCTTGCAGAAGCTTCCTATAAAGCATCTAAGGTGTATGGAATCCCTCTTCTTATGTATTACCATATGGATAATGTAGCTGATGGGGTTAAGGGGACTGTCTTTAGAATTTACAAAAAATTGTTTTTGCCAAAGATTCTTCGCCACTCGTCTGAAATACTTGTATCGAGCATTGAGTATGCAGAATCTTCAAATTTAGCACCGTACATGAAAGAAATTTCTGGCAAAATATCTGTAGCCCCACTCGGGGTAGACACGCATCGGTTTTATCAGGCAGGAAAGAAACCAGAGCTCCTGAGGAGGCACAATATAAAACAAACAGAAACAATCATAGGGTTTGTGGGCGGGCTCGATACGGCGCACTATTTTAAAGGTGTTCCGGTGTTGTTGCAGGCCATAAAAAAACTTAAAAATTATCATCCAAATGTTCCTTTTCGATGCATTATAGCAGGAGCCGGGGATTTGAGAGATCCCTATATAAAACGATCTCAGGAATTGGGTGTAATTGATAATGTTTTGTTTCCAGGAAGAATCTCAGAAGGTGAACTTGCTCAGTATTACCAGTTATTCGACCTATTTGTTCTTCCTTCCATAGATTCCTCTGAAGCATTTGGACTGGTGATTCTTGAGGCAATGGCAACAGCGACTCCTGTCGTGGTTTCAAATTTACCAGGCCCGGCAAGCCTTGTGCAAAATGAAGAAACAGGGTTTGTTGTTCCACCGAGTGATGTGGATAGACTCGCTACGGCTTTATTCAAGTTATTGAAAGATCCTTACTTGAGAGCTGAAATGGGAAATAAAGCTCATTCTGTGATTAAGGAAAAATATCAATGGCAAAATGTTGGAAAAAAATTACATGAATGTGTTTCGAAATATAGTAAATAAGATGAAAAGCTGCAGAGATTCAAGACTTTTCCTATTTTTACTTCCGTTTATAGTGGGTGTTTTTTTGTATATATCTCTAGCTGAAATAATTTCAGGACCGTTTTCTTTTTTTGTATTGATTGGGTTTCTTATTATCGGAACACTGAGTATGAGGGATGTTGTTTGTGACACGCTCAATCCAGAGAAATTATTTATACTGCCTATCAGTTTTGCTTTGTTTGTTTTTTTAATAAGCATTTTGGGTGGTATTCCAATCATTTTTTATCGCCTGGAAATTGTAACTGAGAGCATTTTTCTTTCGTTACCTCTTTTTTTGGGGCTTTATCGTTCAAAAAGAATTAGGCCTCTTAGGTCTGTCCAGAATAAAAGCAAATGGAGTGTTTTAAGAGCACCTAAAAAAATGCTTATTGCGTTTTTTGCTTTAGCTTTTCTCTTTATAGTTCTGCTTCTGATAGGTAAAACAGGAGCGCATGTCTTAACTCCATGGAATGTTGTGCATCCTTTTGCTCTGTGGGTAGTATTAATACTTACTATAATTGTTTTATGGAGTATTTTTTCACCAATGAAAAGACATGGAGTTCTTGTTCTTCTTATTGTGTATTCATTTGTCCTGCATGCATATATTCCAATTACCTATGATGGTGGGTTCGGAGGCGATCGATGGCGGCATATTGCTTCGGAGAAATATTTGCTTACAGGTGAGGTGTATACTCCCAGTTTAATTGGTGAAAAAGAAATTCCACTTAAAACGATTGCAGGAGTAACAGTCCCAGAGGTTTTTATAGCAGGAAATAAGTCTTCGTACGCCCCTCAGTGGATTCTAACTATTTTTACTCACCAAATGACTGGCATATCATTAGAGGGCGTTGACCAGTGGTTGGTTCCGCTTGTGTGGTTTTGGCTTATTATTTTGTGTGTATACGAAATATCACGCTTTCTCTTTCAGGACCAACGCTGGCGACTATTTTTAACATTTATTCCCATAACCTTTTTTCCGTATCAAGTATATGGTGGGATTACTATTCCTGTTGGCTTTGGCCAGCTATCCTTTCTTTTTATACTTTGGGCGTGGCTTCGGTATGTATCAATTGGCGACAAAAAGTCGAAGTACTTTGGCCTCATCGCAATTCTTTTAGGTTATTTCCATTATATCCTTCATTTTTTGCTGTCTATTATTTTGGCTATTCTTGCGCTTATCCAAAGAAGTATTTCTAAAAGAAAAAAGTCCATAGATGCTATTATCCTTATAGTGAGCATTGTGTTACTTGCGGCTCTTATTCCACTTTTGGAGCAGGTATTTGGATTGAGCTGGTTTACTGAAAGCCTTGCCAGTCCAGAATCTATTTTTCAGGGACTGGCAGATGCTTTTGGAAGAATAACAAACCTTGTAGGATACACCCACTATGGTTCACATATCGGGCAAGGGAATTTTTTGTACGAAGCTAGTAGGCTTCCTACGAGTAGGGTGTCATTTTTGCGATGGCCGTATTGGCCGCTTGCAATTTCTCTCATTATCTACGGGACATCGGCAATAGGTTTTTGGTCCGTCCTTAGAAAAAAAGCAAACGAGGCTTGGAGGTGTGTGTCAGCATTTCTTGTTGTTCTATCTCTAAGCTATTTTGTCTCATGGTTTGTAATGGATGGCTATAGAACCCTGGCGAGAAGGCTCGATTTATCTATTGCATTGTTCGTAAGTTTTTTATTTGTTTACGGATGCTATTCCATTATGGGGCAGATGTCTAAAATAACTGTTGTTAATAAAGTTGCCCCTTCAAAAATGCTTATTGTACTTATGATAGCTGGCGTATCATTTGCAACAACATCTACGTTTGCATCTGGTCCAATCCTTGATAGAGTAACAAAAAGTGAATACCTTGCCTCTCAATATATCTGGGAAAAAATACAAAACGACACAGAATATTGCGTAGTAGCAAATACGTGGCCGTTGCTTGGCTTGGAGGCAGCATCTGGAAGAACTATTATTGGTGGAGGTTTTCCTGTGTACAAAGAATATGCACAGCCAGAAAGAGTTAAGATCTTTGAAACTCTATCGAAATATCCTACGCAAGAATTGTTTCTTCAGGCTCTTTCAGCAACTGAAGCCCAACGCTGCGTATATATGACAGAGTTTAGATTTATAAATAGCCGTGTTCTAGCGGAAACAGAAAATTTATTAGGCCCCCCGGAAAAGCAAATAGGAGAGGTATTTATCTGGATATATGACAGATTTACAATTTAACATTATAAGAAAATTGTTTTGGGTTGTTTCGATTTTAATATTTGGAGCTTTGCTTGTATTTCTTGCTCTGGAAGATCGCGTTCCAAGTGGAATTCGTACAATAGTACATGAAAATGAATGGAGTTCTGGAATTGAAGGGTGGGGGCCAGCACATAGGATAACCTCGCTGTCTAATAATCAAGTTCAAATAAATATAGATCCTGTCTATCTGCGCGTTTTCCTGCCAAGAAAATTTCAAGATGTCGATATTGTATTGTGGTACAAAGATCCATCGAAAAAAATCGATCGTATGGGGGCTCAATTAATAAATGGTAGATATGATAACTGGCAGTTTAATTTAACTGAGTTTTCGGATCTTGAATCAATCGGAGGCTGGCAAAAATCATACGTTTCGCTTTCTCTTGAAAATGCTGATTTTACCGACAGAGCGTATAGATTTATTCTTTCTGCACCTGGATTAGATAAACAATCTCAAAAATTGGAAATAAAAAAGATTCAACTTACTTTTTACAGAGAGCCGCTTAGCTGGAGCAAAATAAAAAAATTTCTTCATTTAAACTAATATGATTGTCCGAAACCAAATTAGAATACTCATAAAAGATTTGTTTTTTATCTGGACTGGAATCACTATTATGCTTTTGTTTTTGGAAGATTTTAAATATGGATTTGTAACATACACATTAAATACAAATTATATTATAATGATTTTTTTCTTTTTAGGAATTGTGCATCTGTTTTTTCAGCAAAAAAGGTGAAATTAGGCTAGTTTTAGTCTAGAAACTTGTTTTTTTGTTGATTCCATAAAGATTCTCAGGTAAGGTACGGGTATATGATTGAGGGCGTTAAAATAAAAAAGCTTAAAAGATTCTCGGATGATAGGGGGTATTTAACCGAAGTACTCAAGGAAAATGAGGATACGTTTGTTCAAGTAAAACAAACAACCTACACCGAAAGCTACCCGGGAGTTATTAAAGCTTTTCATTGGCATAAAAATCAGACCGATGTATGGTTTGTTATAAAAGGAGAAGCCCAGGTGGTGATGTATGATAAACGAGAGGGGAGCTCTACAAACGACGAAACTCAGGTTGTGTATGCTGGCGAATCAAACCCTTGTATTATTCTTATACCCAGAGGAGTAGCTCATGGCTATAGAGTTTTGGGCACTGAGAAAGTTGGTTTGCTGTATCACACCGATCAGGCGTATAATCCCTCAGATCCCGACGAAGAAAGAATTCCACACGACGATTCTTCTATTGGATTTGATTGGGCGACAGAATCGAAATAATATGAAATATTTAATTACAGGTGGCGCAGGTTTTATAGGTTCTAATTTTATAAAGTATCTTCTTCAGTATTATCCAGATGCTGAAGTTTTAAATATTGATAAACTTACCTACGCAGGAAATTTAGATAACCTTAAAACCGTAGAAAATAATTCTCGATATGAGTTTTTAAAGGGAGATATTGCAAACGAAGAGGATGTAGCTAAAGCATTTGCCTGGCAGCCCGACATTGTGATTAACTTTGCTGCCGAAACTCATGTCGATCGCTCGATTATAGATCCAGCTGCTTTTGTAAAAACAGATGTTATTGGAACTCACATGCTTCTCGAAGCATCACGAAAACATGGCGTAAAAAAATATGTTCAAATATCTACAGACGAAGTGTATGGCCATTTACCAGATTTAGAAGGCGAATTTGTAGAAACAACTCCATTTAACCCGCGAAGTCCTTATTCTGCCTCTAAAGCTGGAGCAGATCATCTTGTACAGAGCTATTTTACAACATACGGGCTTCCGACTGTTATAACCCATAGTTGTAATGTATATGGCTATCATCAGCATCCAGAAAAGTTTATGCCGCTGTTTATTACAAATCTTTTGGAGGCAAAGAAGGTTCCATTGTACGGTGACGGCACCCAGATTAGGGAATATATTTTTGTAGATGAATACTGCCAGGCTCTAGCTGTTATCCTAGAATCTGGCAAAATAGGAGAGTCTTATAATATTTCTTCTGGGAACAGCCAAATGAATAAAAAGGTTGTAGTGCAGCTGCTTCAACTTCTCGATAAAGATGAATCATCCATTGTGCATGTAGATGATCGCCCAGGGCACGATGTAAGATATGCCGTGAATGCAGATAAACTTAAAGGTCTTGGCTGGAATTCTCATATTTCTTTTGAAGAAGGACTTAAGCGAACAGTTAATTGGTATACGGAAAATGATTGGTGGTGGAAAAAAATTAAATACGAAGAATCTTTTAAGGATTATTATAAACAACAATACAAAGATAAAGCAGTTCACTAATATATGAATGTAGCTATTCTAGGAGCAAAGGGAATGCTTGGTATGGATCTTACAAAAGTGCTCGATCAACACAAAGTAAGCGTTCTTGATATTGGCCATGGAGATATTACGAAACCAAAACAGCTAAGAGAGATATTAACGGCATTTGCTCCTCAGGTAGTTGTGAATTGCGCGGCATTTACAAATGTAGATGACTGTGAAGAGAAAGAATCGCTTGCTAATCAGGTAAATGGATATGCTGTTGGCGATGTTGCCGAAATATGTAAAGATATATCCGCAGCATTTGTTCATGTTTCTACAGACTATGTGTTCGATGGCTCTCAAGAAGGTGGGTACTACGAGGATGATAAACCTAATCCAATAAATGCATACGGTAGATCAAAACTTATAGCAGAACAATTATTACAAGGTAAAGAGGTGGAAGGACGAAAGATTGATACAGAGGGACTCAGGTGGTATGTTGTTCGGCTTTGTTGGTTGTACGGAGAACATGGGGGCAATTTTGCAGACACTATGGTTGAGTATATGAATCGAAATAAAGAGGTCCGTGTTGTATCTGATCAATGGGGAAAGCCAACCTGGACACTCGATGCCGCTAGGCAATTAAAGCTTATTATTGAAACACTCCCAAACTCAGGAGTTTATCATGTTTCGAATGAAGGCTCATGCAGTCGATACGAATGGATAATAAAAATAAAAGAAATTTTAAATAAAGAAGAAGTCTCAGTGCTGTCGGCTCTGACATCAGAATTCAAAACAAAAGCGAAGCGTCCGAAACATTCCGCTCTTATGAACACCAAACTCCCTCCAATGAGACATTGGGAGATAGCACTTGAGAATTATTTATCACCAGATGACACAATGCTATGACCCCATCACTCCATCTGAAATAGTACATTTCGGACGGGGCGAGAGGTGTATCTGATCCTCGTTGTGGATTGGCCGCAATTAATTTGAAAACAGTTTAAATAGCAAAAGATATGAAAGGAATTATATTAGCCGGCGGAACCGGTAGTAGGCTCAGACCGCTCACCAAGGTAACGAACAAACATTTATTGCCTGTCTATAATAAACCAATGATACATTATCCTCTTGGTATTTTGGTGTACGCTGGCATTACGGAAGTAATGGTAGTATCCGGCAAAGGCCATGCAGGTCATTTTTTGGAACTTTTAGGTTCTGGTAAAGACATGGGAGTTAATTTGTCATACGAAGTGCAAGAAGAAGCTGGCGGGATTGCACAGGCTCTCGGGCTAACACAGAATTTTGCACAAGACGACGATGTTGCTGTTATTTTAGGAGACAATATTTTTACAGACAGAGAAGCTGTAAAAAGTGCAGTATCTGAATTTAAGGGCGGCGGCCATATATTTTTGAAAGAGGTCCCAGATCCTTCCAGATTTGGCGTTCCAACGCTAGAAGGTGAGACTGTTGTAAAAATAGACGAAAAACCAGAAGATCCTGCAACCTCATTTGCAGTAACTGGATTGTACCTTTACGACAAAGATGTGTATTCGGTTGTGAAAAATTTAAAACCCTCAGATAGAGGGGAACTTGAAATTACCGATGTTAATAATGAATACATAAAAAAAGGATCGCTTCGTTCAACGATACTTCAGGGCGACTGGACAGATGCTGGGACGTTTGAGTCTCTATTGAGAGCGAATATTCTTGCTGCTCGCTCAGAAAACGAGCTAGACGAATCATTACTGTCTAAATAAGGTTTGATTATTCCTCCTCAAAAATAGAAAACCGAACAGCCCCAGGGTGTCCGCCATCCTGAACGGTTACATAAAGAAAACTGCCATTTGTGAGTGGTTCAAGTGGTGTTATTTTTTTTCCTCTTTCGATTATACGATGACTCAAAGGTTCTGTGTGTAAATCTGCTTCAACCACATCTATCGCATACGGAGTGGTAACAAGAATGTGCCAATCTCCTGGCATCCATCGTAATGAAGTAGCCTTGCTATCTGCTTTGATGAGTGTGACTGGTGGAACAAAAGTATCAAATCCAAGATCAGCAAACCATAAGTTGTTATTAGAAAGATATACGGCTTTTGTGAAATCTCCGTTCCAGGTTAATAGCTGTATGTTATCAGCCTGAAACACAAAAACTGAGTCACTGGGCTCGTCTGTTTTTGGTTCCTCTCGTAACATTAAATACCAGCGTTTTTGCTGAGGAATATAAACAGAAACATATGTTTTAGTAACATGGAGTTCGCTTGTAGCGGTAAAGACAGGCAAGTCTCTTATCACTTCTGGTTCCTCGTCTATATTTTTTAAATTAAATCTTACAAGATACCAACCTTCAGGGTCTGCTGCTGGGACAATTTTTTTAGGTGGGTATTGTTTTAGAAATTCAGATACAAGAACTGGAATAAATAAATCATTGCCTCTAATGCTGAGGTTTTTTTGAAAAATTGCATCTGATATAATTTCTTCCTTTTCTTCAAGTACAATATTTAATTTCCAGAGCGTGTTTTTATCTGCTGCCAAAATAATATTGTCGTCAGTAGGGTGCCATTCATATCGATCGGCGATGAATTTAAATTTCTGTAGTAATGAGATTTTTTCGTTATTTCTTTCTGGGGTTAGGACGTATACAGATGTAGAGGTATGAAGGAGAATTTTTTTGTCATTATTAGACCAAGTAAGATTTTCGATTTTTTCTTTCTCGGGAAGAATTAAAAATGGTTCCTCGTGTGTTTGCGGTTTGTCCTTATCTGAAAGATCTATAAGAAATAATTGCTGAGTGTTTTTAACAGAGGTGATTTTTGCTGCTAATAGGGAATGAGGACTTATAAATAATTCCTCATCTGAAGACGCTATTGTTTGTTCTTGGACTATACTTGGAAAAAGCTGGATGTTTTCTGCGAAGGTCGTCATTCGAGCACCAATGAAAATAGTTTTTTCCCATGGAATATATTCTTGAGTCGATATTTTTACGGTGTGGGTTCCTGGAATAAGCCTAGAAATAACAGAGGGTGTTTTTTCTTTGTGTATTTTGCCGTCGATTTCTATAATAGAGTCTTTAGGAAGCGATCGAAGAACTAAGGTGCCGGTCTCCTTAAAACTAAAAGAAGCTATGTCGAATCTATATCCTGACGAATACAAAAGAATCGTTGGTGCAGCAACTAAAAATATGAGCGTAAATATGGTAAGAAGCACTCTCCGAGTAGATAAATTCATAATTTATGAGGCGTGACAAATGTTTTTTTTTCGGGTAGTATAGATTGTATGAATACCGAATTTACTATCCAGGGAGGCACTAGGTTGAATGGTGAAATTTCTATTCCTGGCAATAAAAATGCTACAACGCCGCTTCTTGCGGCTAGTCTTTTGATCCAAGATACTGTTGTTCTAGACAATGTTCCAAGAATAGCAGACGTTCAAAATATGATTCGTTTGCTACAAACAATGCATGTAAAGATTGATTGGACTGCAGAAAATCAACTGACTATTAATACCACAGATGCAGATATTACGCAACTGGATGAGGACCTTGTCAAGAGTATGCGTTCGTCAGTGTTATTTTTAGGGCCGTTGCTGTCTCGGTTTCATTCTGTAACACTTCCAGAGCCAGGTGGTTGTACATTAGGGAACAGACCACTGGGTACCCATTATGTCGCTTTGCAACAGCTTGGAGCAGCGGTGAATGTTAAAAAAACATGTGTTGAAATATCTGCTAAAAAACTTAAAGCGTCTGAAATTATTCTACCAGAATTTTCTGTAACTGCCACAGAAAATGCCATTATGGCGGCCGTGCTTCTTTCTGGCAAAACAATCATAAAAGGAGCAGCAATCGAACCTCATGTCCAGGAGCTTATATCATTCTTAAACGATGCTGGCGCAAAGATCGAATTAAAACCACAACATAGAATAGAAATAACCGGAGTTAAAAAGTTGCATTCAGTTTCTCACCGAATAGCGGGTGACCCAAACGAATTTGCAGCGCTTGCTGTTTTGGGGGCTCTTGCTGCAGACAAAATCGTTATTCATGGTGTTCGTCCAGATCACAACGAAATGGTTATGTTAAAATTAGCAGACATCGGAGTTAATTTTACCGTCTCACAGCCTAATAAAAATAACGAGGTTTCTGTTACTATCACAAAATCTTCAAAAAAATATAAAGCAGTAGATATCCAGGCCCTGCCATTTCCAGGGTTTCCAACAGATGCTCAGTCACCATTTACTGTACTTGCAACTCAAGCAGAAGGCACGTCACTTATCCATGATCCACTGTATGAAAGCCGTTTAATTCATGTTCCAGATCTTATAAAAATGGGGGCAGAGGCAACGGTGTGCGATCCTCACCGTGTTATGATTACTGGACCAACTCCACTAGTCGGACAAAATATAAAAAGCTTTAATATTAGAGCAGGCGCTACGCTAATGATTGCTGGTATTATTGCAAAAGGAGAAACAGTCATTTGCGATGGCGATATTATAGATAGAGGATATCAAGAACTTGACCAGCGGCTAAATGCTCTTGGTGCTAAGATTTCGAGAGAAGAATCATAAAAATATATGCAAGAAACAAAATCATACAAACGATTCATTGTTCCAGTAGTAGTAGGCATCATTATTTTTTTATTTGGATACGCAATAGGTCAAGACACAAGCGAAATCTCTGGTCAGGAAAATCAGCCTCCTCGGGAAGTTTCGGGACTGTTTTCCTCCTCTCCAGATTTTATTAATCAAACCATAGATTTTCAGTTATTTTGGGATGTTTGGAAAACCGTAAAAGAAGAATATATAGAAGAAACTATTTCAGACGAAGATTTATTTTACGGCGCTGTTTCTGGACTTGTGCAGTCACTCGACGATCCATATTCTGTTCATTTCGACCCAGATCTTACCAATGAGTTTAATAGAGATCTCGAAGGGGTATTTGAAGGCGTTGGAATGGAAATAAGTATTAAAAAAGATAGGCTTACTATAGTAGCTCCATTACCTGGAACCCCAGCAGAGCAAGCAGGCCTACGACCTGGTGATATTGTTTTGCAAATAGATGGGCAAGATACCTTCGACCTTCGTTTAGATGAGGCGGTTAGACTTATTCGTGGTCCTAAAGGATCTACTGTAGTATTGAATGTGTTTTCTGTCGGCGATGAAGAGGCAAGAGACGTCTCTGTAAACAGAGCTACTATCCAAGTTCCTAGTATAACCTGGAACACGCCCGAAGAAGAACCAGGGATTATTCATCTCGAAATACACCAGTTTAATGAAAAGGTTGTTCCAGAAATTAGAAAATCACTTTCCGAAATACCAAAAGAATCTATTAAAGGAATAGTTCTAGATTTAAGAAATAATCCTGGTGGGTTTTTAGAAACCGCAGTAGAGGTTTCTAGTTTATGGGTCGAAGATGTTCTTATTGTAGAGCAGAAAGCTCGAAATGGATTCTCTCAAAAGCATAATGCTCATGGTACTGCATATTTTAAAGATATTCCTACGGTAGTTCTTATCAATCAAGGAAGTGCCTCTGCATCAGAAATAGTCGCTGGTGCGCTTCAGGATTATAATAAAGCAACTGTCATTGGAATGAAAAGCTTTGGGAAAGGTTCAGTTCAAGACTATCAAATATTATCCGATTCATCTTCCTTAAAACTTACGGTAGCAAAGTGGTTTACTCCTAATGGAAGATCTATAAACGAGGAAGGAATAGATCCAGACAAAGAAATAGAAAGAACTCCTGAAGATTATGATGAAGATAAAGACCCGCAATTCGACGCATCAATTGAAATGCTTAAAGAATTATTTCTGGAATAATTATATACCACCCGCTCTATGAAACTCATTCTCACGAAAACTGTTGCCAAGCTCGGAGAACCAGGAGATGTTGTAAATGTGAAAGAAGGCTATGCTCGAAATTATCTTGTTCCTCAAGGGTTTGCAATGATAGCATCTCGTCAAGCAAAACAATCAAGGCTTCAAGAAGTGGAGAAGAAAAAAAAGAAAGAAAAAAAGGTAGTAAATAAGTCCCGTGATATTGCACAGAGACTTAATGGGAAAATTTTAAAAATCACAAAGAAAAAGTCGGAGTCAGGAACACTCTATAGTGCTCTTCAGGAGACAGAGGTTATGGAAGCTATTGCAAAACAGCTCGAGCTAGATCCTGCTGGTATCAGTTTTCAGTCAATGCACGACATAAAACAGGCTGGCGAATATGCTGTAACGGCAGATTGTGGAAATGGAGCTACTGCAGCGCTTACAATTGTGATAAAATAATTCGATACTCATTTTATTTCCTATTCACCATTCACGCTCAATATAAAAGCGGGGATTTCGATATATGCAAACAAAATATATTTTTGTTACAGGAGGTGTCTGTTCTGGGCTTGGGAAGGGAATTGCGAGTGCTTCAATGGGAGCTATTTTAAAAGCAATGGGTAAAAGCGTTTTTGTAATGAAGTTCGATGCTTATTTGAACGTAGACCCTGGAACCATGAATCCACTTCGTCATGGAGAAGTGTTTGTAACCGACGACGGCGCAGAAACAGATTTAGATTTGGGGCATTACGAAAGGTTTATAGATATCCCGCTTTCAAAGCTGTCTATTTCGTGTACCGGTCAAATTTACGAAAAAATCCTTTTAAAAGAAAGGAATGGCGATTTCCTTGGAAAAGATATTCAAATTATTCCTCATGTAACAAATGAAATTAAGCAGCGTATAGAAAATGCTGCTAAAGTTTCGAAAGCAGATTTTGTTATCATAGAAATAGGTGGAACTGTCGGAGATATAGAAGTAGAACCCTACCTAGAATCCGCTCGTCAGTTTCATCGCGAGAAGGGCCACGAGAATGTATTATTTTCGCATGTAACCTTGTTGCCGTATTTACAAGTTACAAACGAACTTAAAACAAAGCCCACTCAAGCAAGTGTGAGAGAATTACAGCGAAGAGGTATTCAACCAGATATTATTTTTGCGCGTGCTGATTCTTCTATTCCAAAAGAACTTACAGAAAAAATTTCTCTTTTTTGTGATGTCGAAGAAGAGGCGGTGATTCCTAATGAGACATTAAATAATATATACGACGTTCCGTGTATGCTGGAAACATTCAATATGTCTCGGCTTCTTTCGAAAAAACTTTCGTTTCCATATAAAAAGCCCGTCATGACCGAATGGAATCGGCTTTCAAAACTAAATACAGGAAAGAAAAATATTACTATTGCAATCGTGGGCAAATATATTTCTCATGGCGATGCCTATATTAGTGTTCATGAAGCCGTCCGTTCGGCAGCAATGCATAATAAGTCAGCTGTGAAGATAGAATATATAGATTCCGAAAAACTCGAGAAAAAAGATAAGAAGGAGTGGAAGCGCTTGGAATCGAGTGATGGTATTATTGTTCCTGGTGGCTTTGGAGACAGGGGAATAGAGGGTAAAATTTTAGCAGCACAATACGCCAGGGAGCAAAAGGTGCCTTATCTTGGTTTGTGTTTGGGAATGCAAATAGCAACAATAGAATTTGCGCGCAACGTTGCTGGAATTAAAGGTGCTACTAGTGAAGAGTTTTCGCCAAAAGCAAAACATCAGGTTATTCATTTTATGCCAGACCAGAAAAATCTCCGCAAAAAAGGTGGCACTATGAGGCTTGGTGCATATCCTTGCACGTTGAAAGCTGGCTCAAAAGTGAAAGAGCTTTATAAAAAACAAAAAATATCAGAACGTCACCGTCATCGCTATGAATTTAATAATACCTATCGATCTCAGCTAGAAAAAAATGGGTTAAAGATAACGGGGATGTCGCCAAATAAACATATTGTAGAGATAGTAGAAAATGCAGATCATCCATTTATGATTGGCGTTCAATTTCATCCAGAATTCCAGTCTCGGCCTCTTAGGCCGCATCCATTGTTTGATGGATTGATAAAAGCCGCGCTTAATAGCTCTTCTCGTGGATGACCCTTTTTTGTGTAAACGAAGCGAGACGTATGCAATACGTCTCTACAATGCACGACCGTTCTTGGCTCTGTAGAGACGTATTGCATACGTCTCATGTTTTAAAGAATAACAAAAAACACCGGTATTTCTCTGGTGTTTTTTGAGTGGGTGATTTATTTTGCTGGGATAACGTTTGCAAACTGCGTATTAATAAGCTTGCCATTGTATTTTCGTTTTTTACGAGTAGAGAACGACACTACTCCTGCTACTCCAGCATAAAGTGTGTCATCGTTACCTCGTTTAACGTTTTCTCCTGGATGAACCTTTGTTCCACGTTGGCGCATGATAATCATTCCTGCCTTTATCTTTTCTCCGCCATATTTTTTAACACCCAGTCTTTTGGCCTTAGAATCGCGGCCCAGCCCGGTTGAACCACCTGCTTTCGTCTTTGACATATTATATTAGCTAAACAATATATAAAATAATGTAACACGAGTACTATACGATAAATAATATTTTGTGTCAACTCTTGAAAATTGTCATCCTGAGCCTGTCGAAGGATCTTCATTATATGCTGTTATGGAGCATAGATTAGGCTTTTTTCTAAAAGAGAAAGGCCGTGCGCAATGAGTATACGCAACGGCCCGATGTGTTCCGTCTAGCAGAGGTTTATGTCCTAGCCTGTCAGGATCATTCCAGCGGCGACTGGATCGAAGCTGTCAGGAAAGATGGTTCTGGCTGAGTAGGTGGCTCCTGTCCACTCTGCTGTCAACAATCTGGCCCCTAGCTCGTATGTGTGCCTTACCTCGGAGAGGTCTGCACCCTCGAGGTGTGCACCTGTAAGATCTGCTGACCATAATTTGGCCCTACGCAGATTTGCTCCTCTCAGATCGGCGTGATGAAGGACTGCACCAATGAGTGATGCTTCCTCCATGTTTGCGGATTGGAGATTAGCACCGACAAGGCTTGTGTCATCCAGGGTTTCGTCCGAAAGGTCAGCTCTCGGCTCGATCCTGCACCCTCGGACGTATGTTATCTTAGGCATGATTTCAGCTTGCTCCACGTGGTCGTTGATGTTTGCCCAGAAAGTCGCTCTTACAACTAATAGCAATGAATCCTACGATTATCTTGATTGACTCAATTGCTACTGTCTGATGCAAATAATGGCATATATCTCTATTTACGTCAATGTATTGATGCTGTTAAACTCAAATTGAATTCTATTTGCAGAAACCATCTATATTCATTCAACGGAGGAATTATGGTATAATTTGTTTACTATGGATAGTGTTCGAAAAGTTGGAGTACAAGAGACTCCAGAGTCTGTTGTTGGTGCTCCAGAAAAGGAATCTTTAGTCCCTCAGCCGCCAGAACAGGCGCCAGATTTGGAATCTGAAGCCCTCTCCGAAGCGGAGCCTCTAGAGAGCCCAACGGAAGCAGAGCCTTCGGTTGTAGGTGCGCCTAAAGAAGAACAAGCACAACCATCAAATGAAATACCTGTTGTAGGTGCTCCTGAGGTGCCTTTTGATGCAGAAGCAGCGACCAGAGATCTAGTCACTCAACTCCTTATGAATGGAGTAGAAGTCCCGCTTTTAGACGGAACAGATGTAACAGTTGCGGACCAATTTAAAAAACTTCAAGCTACAGATAATGCAAAAGCAGCAGAAATTATACAGATGAGTGAGCCAATGAGAGCGGATATTGTCTTTTACAAACAGCAAAACCAAAACTCCTCCAGTAGCACTGTTGTAGAGAGAGACATGTACAATTTACTGATGAAAGCAGATAAGTTTGTCTCCAGGAAACCTCGAATGGAGAAAATTTTTGAACTGCTTTTTAATGAGCTTAATAATGAATACATCCAGCAAGTTATCCTTCAAATGGCAGAGAGCCTGAGCAAGGCACTCTACCCCGATCTATATATAGACGCATATGACGACGCAGAGACTCCTCTCGCAACTGCCGCCTAATACACGCGGACTTCCAGGCTCTGTTCAAGTTCAATCAGCTTCGGCAATTGAAACTCTTTTTATTGTGTTATTTGTTATCGTCGGTGTCCTTGTATTGGCAACTCTTGTTTTTTTCTTACTACGCTGGAGGAACCGTAAAAGATATAAAGTTAATCACACTTTTGGTACCAGTATTCTAAAAATCACATTGCCAAAAGAAGGAAGCGATCAAGATCAAGAAGAAGAAAAGAAATCATTTGCAGAAATTATTGGAGTTGCAGAAGTGTTATTTTCTAATCTTGCTGGTTTGCCAAGACCTAAGTGGTGGGCTCGCTACTGGAGGGGTGAGGAAATATATGTTTCTCTCGAGGTTGTTGCCTACGATCAGCTCGTTCATTTTTATATTGTTGTTCCCCAGGCATTATCGACCTTTGTAGAACAACAGGTTCATGCTCAATATCATCAAGCACATGTAGAAGAAGTGGAGGATTATAATATTTTTTCTCCGTATGGTGAAACACGTGCAGCTGCATTGGTCTTTAGAAGACATGAGTTTTTCCCAATAAAAACATATAAGCAACTAGAAACTGCAGACCCACTCGAGGCTTTAACGAATGCATTATCAAAAATAGGAAACAAAGAAGGAGCTGCTATTCAAGTTTTAATTCGGCCTATCAGAAGAAAATGGACAAAGAAGGGGTTAAAGGTAGCTTCCAAAATGCAGCAGGGAAAATCTTTAAAGAAGGCTTTAAGAGAAGTAGGAATGGGTTCGCCTGGCATGAAAGCTCTTTCACCGTTAACAGATTCTGTAGCATCGGCAACCCAAACCGCCCTGGGAAATGACCCGAAGGAAATGAAAAGCACAGACAAGGCTCAAGAATTATACCGGCTCTCGCCATTAGAAGAAGAAATAGTAAAAGGAATAGAAGATAAGGCCTCGCGCTATGCGTTTCAGGCGAATGTTCGAGTTGTTGCTAGCTCTCCAACACCAGGGAAGGCAGAGGTAGATATTAATAGTATTACAAATGCATTTTCTCAGTACGACGCAGGTGAAAAGGGGAATGGATTTAAGCGGAAACTAAAAAACCAAGAAAAGATTGTCGAGAATTTTATTAGTAGGACCTTTATAGAAAGAAATAAAGTTGTATTAAATACCGAAGAGCTTACCAGTGTGTGGCATTTGCCACATCCAGATATGGATGCCCCAAATATTCAGTGGTTATCTGCAAAACGAGCAGCGCCTCCACAGGTTCTTCCAAAAGAGGGGTTGTTGTTGGGATACAGCGACTACCGCGGTAAAAAAAGAGATGTCTATATAGAAAAAGCAGACAGAAGACGGCACGCGTATATTATTGGTAGATCTGGTAGTGGTAAATCTGTATTAATAGCCAATCTTGCTATTCAAGATATTCTTAATGGCGAAGGTGTTTGTGTTATAGACCCTCATGGAGATTTGGTAGACTCAATTTTAGAGCATGTGCCAAAAGAGAGGGTAGATGACGTCGTCTACTTTAACCCTGGCGATACCGACAGACCGATAGGATTGAATATGCTCGAATTTAAGACCGAGGAGCAGATGGATTTTGTTGTGCAGGAAATGATACAGATTTTTTACAAATTATTCCCTCCGGAAATGATAGGCCCCATGTTCGAGCACAATATGAGGAATGTTATGTTAACGTTAATGGCCGACAAAGAGCATCCAGGTACTATTGCAGATATTCCTAGAATGTTTACCGACGAAGATTTTCAGAAATACAAAATAGGGTTTGTTACCGATCCGGTTGTGTTGTCTTTTTGGGAAAAGGAAATGGCACAAACATCCGATTTTCATAAATCTGAAATGCTTGGATATTTAATATCTAAAGTAGGAAGATTTGTAGAAAACGAAATGATGCGAAATATTATAGGTCAGCCAAAGTCTGGGTTCGATGTGAGAGATATTATGGACAATAAAAAGATTCTGCTAGTGAATCTTTCTAAGGGTAAAACAGGTGAGGTAAATAGTAATTTAATCGGCTTAATATTAGTAGCAAAATTACAGATAGCTGCTTTAAGTAGAGCAGAGCTACCAGAAGACCAACGGAGCGATTTTTATTTGTATATAGATGAGTTTCAAAATTTTGTTACAGATAGTATTGCAACGATTCTTTCCGAAGCTCGTAAGTATCGACTAGATCTTACAATTGCGCATCAATACGTGTCTCAGCTTATTTTAAATAACGAGACAAAGATTCGAGATGCCGTGTTTGGCAATGTTGGTACTTTAATTTCATATCGTGTTGGTGTAGAAGACGCAGAGCTTTTCGCAAAAGAATATTCGCCAGTATTTAATGAATACGATGTAATAAATATCGAAAAATACACGACCTATATTAAATTGCTTATAGACAACACTGCAGCTCGGCCTTTTGATATGAAGACCTACCCACCTAAAGAGGGGAATTCGGAAATGGGAGCAGCTATCAAAGAGTTATCTCGCCTAAAATACGGAAGAGATAAAAAATCTATCCAACAAGAAATTTTAAAACGAACAAAGCTTGGTGAAACATCCACAAAATCAGCATCACTTAAAGATTCAGAACCATCTCGTTAATTGTTTCTGTCATCTCGATCTGACCCAGTGCATGATGGGGCAGGGAGAGATCTGGTTATGTAACAATTATTTCTATTTAATGGAAGATTTCTCCTCGCAAAACCTCGTTCGAAATGACACAAGGAGACTCAGTTGATTCTTTAAAAGAGCCAGGGACTTACTATTAATTGTTTCTGTCATCTCGAACTGATTCACTGCTTGGGTGAGAAGAAAAATCTGGCTATGCACTATGACTTTTATCTAATGGAAGATTTCTCGTCGCAGAGCCTCTGTCGAAATGACAACAAGGAGACTCGATTACTTCTTTAGAAGATTCAGAGCCTTCACATTAATCTTTTCTGTCATCTCGAGTTGATTCGCCTTGCTTGGCGGATCGGAGAGATCTGGGTACAAGTTAAACAACTCAATTAAATAAAAGATTTTTCGTCGCAAAACCTCCCTGGAAATGATAGTACTGATAAATAACTTGACAAAACAACACAAAAATATACAATGAACTGTTCCTGGCGGCATTTTGCTGTCTCAATAATAAAATAAACACACATAGTGCGCGTATTGCTTGTCTTCACGTGGTATGTGCCAAAACATATATATGGAGGACAAAATTAGACTTGTTCAACAGCTTGTAGAGCAATCAGAAAAAAGTATTCGATCTGCTCAAAAACTTTTAAGCGAGATTACCGGCGATTCCACTGCTCAAGTAAAGCAGTCATCTTCACCTCTCGAGGTAGTTGGTGCTTCTTACGAAAGCGATGACGGCCAGGTCGTAGAGGGCGCTTTCGACGGCCAAAATATGGTTGGTCCAGACGGAAAAAAGTATTCTGTTCCAGCAAACTACGCATCGAAATCTAAATTAGTAGAAGGCGATAAGCTTAAGCTTATTATCCAGCCCGATGGTAGATTTGTGTATAAGCAAATCGGTCCAATAGAACGAGATCGTATTAAGGGTGTGCTCATGGAAGACGAGGCTAGTGGTCAGTCTATTATATTGGCAGATGGTAAAAATTATAAAGTATTACATGCATCGTTAACGTTTTTTCATGCAGAAATTGGAGATGAGGTGGTTATTCTTGTACCAGCAGGAAAAGAAAGCGAATGGGCGGCAGTAGAAAATGTTATAAAGGAAATAGAGGCCGAAGATACTCCGGAGCTACTTGAAGATGATGCAGAATCTCCTTCAACCGAAGAAAAAGATGAACAAGATGACCTTGGACTTATTTCACCACTCGATGATATTGATACAATATAAACGTAACTAATCAGATCCAGTCTAAAAATGAAATGGCCAGAAAAGTTGTACAGCGCAATTTTTCTGGCCATTTCATTCATCTGACTTTTTCAGTGAGGAGGCTGAAAAGTGTTTGAGGCTGTTGTTGGCGTTGTTGTGATTCTGTTTACAGTCCGAGCCTTGAAAGGGCCGGGAGCCTTTCGAGCTATTGTAGCGGCTGTATCAAAAGCAAACCTGAAGTTTGCAAGCGCTTCCTACGGAGCTCTCTTGGCAATTGCAAACGGATTCGTGGCGTATCAGTCGTTACTCCGTAGCAATCCACTGGGTGTGTGTTGTCTGCTGATAGTCATTGGGGCGTTCGTAAAATACTATCGCAGAAAAACCTCTATCACTCTCCGGATTCAAAGACGGGGTCGCAGGTTTGTAGTAAAAAGCTCCATGTCTGGAGTACCAGGCTCGTTTCTTACTTCGTTTGTAGCCACAACAGTTGTCTTCCTCGCACTTTTCGCTGCAATCTCAACTGTCTCTCTGTTCTTTTTCTAGGCTCGCAAGCTCGTCTTTCTTCCCTTCACCGGCGATCGTGGTGAAGGGAGTTATTATTTGTACAAGACTTTTGACGCAAACGGTTGAACAAGTTACAATGCAATGTGATCTTACGCTTATGGCAGAAACATTATATAGAAAATATCGTCCAAGGACATTTGGAGAGGTTGTTGGCCAAGCTGCAATAAAATCTACTCTTCAACAAGAAATTGTGAGCAAAAAGCTAGCTCACGCTTATTTGTTTTGTGGTCCGCGTGGAGTTGGTAAAACAACCCTAGCAAGAATCCTCGCTAAGGCCCTCAATTGCGAAAATAGAACAGAAGACCAGTTCGAACCAGATAATGAATGTGAGTCGTGCGTTGCTATAAATGAAGGCAGGTCTTTAAATTTAATAGAAGTAGATGCTGCTTCTCATCGTGGCATTAACGAGATTAGAGATTTACGAGAGAATGTAAAATTTGTTCCCCAAAACGCAGAATACAAAATATTTATTATCGACGAGGTGCACATGCTTACCAACGAGGCATTTAATGCACTCCTAAAAACGCTCGAAGAACCACCAGCACATGCTATTTTTATTCTTGCTACCACCGAAGTGCATAAACTTCCAGATACTATTATTTCTCGATGCCAAAGATTCGACTTTAAAAAACTGCCGCCAGAAGATTTAAAAAAGAGATTAGTAGAGCTTGCCAAAAAAGAAGGCGCCGAAGTAGCTGAAGATGTTTTAGATACCCTTATTTTGCGTGCAGAAGGATGCGGAAGGGACGCAGAGAGTATTTTAGGGCAATTACTTGCAAGTGGTGAGAAAGTTATTACCTGGGATCAAGCACAGCTCGTGCTGCCACGATCGGATAAGCAGCTTATAGAAGAATGGATTACGTCTACTTTGGCCTGCAAAACAGAACGAAGCTTAGAAATTATTGCCCAGCTGCTCGACGAGGGCGTAGATCTTGAACGTTTCGCACACGATACTGTTATGATGATCCGAACACAGATGATGGATTTAATAGCAGACAATAAACAAGAGGAAGCAAAAAGCATGTATGTGCTTTTGGATATGCTTATTAAGCGTATTCCAGATATTCGAAAAATGACAGAATTACCTCAGCTGCCATTGGAGCTTATTGTGATTGCATATTCATTAAGAAAACAACAACCAGCCCCTGTGCAGAATCAAGCACCTCAGCCTGTTGCGGAACAGCAACAACAAGCCGCTACACCTCAAGCTTCACCAGATGGGCAGCCGCAAGAAAATACCCAACCTCCACAAGGCCCAGGTGCCGCTGCTATCAACGAACCACTGCAAGAAGCAGAAGCTCCTCCACAAATTAAACCAGACGACCCTGCTTCGAAGGCGTTATCTATAATTCAGATGCGTTGGGAAGAGTTGTTAGACTATATTCAACAGAATATGCCGTCGCTTTCTTTTGTTTTGGGAGTGGCAGATCCACTTAAAGTGGAGGGTGAAACAATTACGGTTGGTTTTAAATATGCTTTTCATCAAGATATTGTAAATAATGCTAAAAATAAGTCGGCTATTCAGGAAGGCTTGCAAAAAGTGTTCGGAATTGCTTATCATATAGAAACAGTGTCTGTAGAGAAGGATTCAGAGGAGAAGAAAGACAAAAATAACGAGGACATTGTTGCAATTGCAGCAGAAGCATTTGAAGGTGATATTGCAGATGTATAGAATATTCTATGTCAATCGATCTCGGGGATCGTCTAGCTGGTAGGACGTCAGGTTCTGGTCCTGAAAACCGGGGTTCGAATCCCTGTCCCCGAGATTGATTGAGATAGTAGTCGCCTTTAAGGCGACCCGCCGAGAAGGCGGGGACACCAGGTGGCGCCTGTCCCGGCCTTGTGCCGGGAGTCCTGGGAATCGGGGTTCAAATCCCTGTCCCCGAGATATCTTTTCAAAAAAAATGCCGCTCCCATGAGCGGTATTTTTTGTGTTGACTTTTTACTATTAAGTTGGTACTGTTTGATCTCGCAGAAGATGATACGCCAAGGAGTGACTAATGTCACAAAAACTTGCTGTTTTGCCCCGCACGCTTTCAGTTCCTTACGGCTCGCTGGAGGAACGCGGTCCGAATGATAGGCACCCAGACGACCGCTGCTCGAGATGCAAAAGCAAACGGCTCTCCGAATATGCCGCTTTCTGGGTGACTAACGAGGGGCCAAAGCCGGTCGTCGGCTGCTTTACACACGACTGCTCTAAAGTGTATCGCCCAAGGGCGACTGACGCTGTGTAGCCCTCAGATCAAGCCCACAAACACCGCCCGTAGAGACCGCCAACTTGTCTCTCTCGGGCGGTTTCTGCTTTCCAAATAAAAATACCGCCCCTGCGAGCGGCATTTTTTATAGTAGCAATTATCTCAAAAGCGATCGATGGGCAATTCTTGTAAGGCCACCTAAACTTATGAGCATAAACACAAATACCACTATCCATCCAATAAATGGAATCATGCCAATAATGGTAAATGCTATAGCTCCAATAACAACTTCATGCCATCGAACTTGATAGGTTGTTTTTTTCTTAACTATTTTTATGAGCCAGCTACCAAATACGATAGGAGCTAAGAATTTAGCGATTATTAAGAACAGTGCATATACTGTAGCAAGTATTCCGGCAAGCCCGATTCCAGCAACAGTAACAGCAAGGATAATAGCTATAATAGGAGTAACAACAAGTGCTGCAAACCCTATTCCTAGACTTGGCCAGAATTTTGTTAAGCTTTCTCGTAGCGCTGGGTCGGTAACTTTTTTAAGCAGGTAAACAAGAACAAGTCCGGTTGCTATAACAATCAACAGTTTTACAAACAAAGCAACAGTTACAATGCTTGTAATAAAGGCTGTACTCGTATCACCAGAAGTTTCTCTTTTCTCGATTTGCTCAAAGGTAGTTTTTCCTAGAATCTTTGCTCCATCAGCCACTTGAGCTTCCTTTAAGGATTTATAGTTAAGATCTCTACCTATTTCTGCCTCTGCACCTAAAGATAACCCCTCCAATGTTCCGCTTACAGATCCTCCAATTTTGCTATTGATAGTTGCCTGACCACCTCCAATAGACACATTTCCAAGTACTGGTCCTTCCACAACAACATTTCCTCCTCCTACTATTAAGTCACCACCAATAGATGCAGAAGGGGAGATTGTAATATTTCCACCGCCAGCTAATAAATCACCAGCTATGTTTCCTTCAATTATTATATTTCCACCACCTATGTGAGCAGAGTCTGCAACACTGCCGCGCAGGATAAGTGTTCCACCTCCAGCATAAAGATTTTGCCCTACATTACCGTTAATAAAAACCGAGCCACCTCCTACGTGAAGGCTTTTTTCTACATCACTATTAATAGTAATAGTAGCACCACCAGTGTAAAGATTTCCTACCTTCTCATCCTTGTTTACTGTAACATTTCCGCTTTCTTTGTCTGGGGCTCTAAAATCAGCTGCCATAGCCGTCGATGAGCTGAATATGGTTGCAAGCATTAAAGCAAATGCAACTAAAAACGTTTTTCTTAACCTCATAGATTTCTCTATTAATAAACTAAAGAGCCTAATATTGTAGTTTAGCTCTGAAAATTACTATAGTCAAAGCTTTTATGCTAATTTTCGGTAATAATGACTGATTCTTGACATTATATTGTCTTTCTAGTATACTGTGTTCTTAATCAATAATCGTGGCTATTAGGCCACAGGCTCGAATCTTTTGGTGTCATTGTGTGACCTCGAAGAAGTTGGGTCACACTTTTATTTATATGACACAGAATGATACGAATACAGGTCGTTTTAGCGACCTTGGGATAGACAGAGAGCTTCTTTCCGTCCTTACAAACAAAGGGTTTAACATCCCCACACCTATTCAACATCAGGTGATTCCTGGTGCGTTGAAAGGGAAAGATGTTGTTGGAATCGCCCAAACTGGTACAGGTAAAACATTTGCTTTCGGCATCCCAATGATCCAGCAAATTTTGCGATCAAAAGGCCAAGGGCTTATATTAGTGCCTACTCGAGAACTTGCTTTACAAGTAGAAGAGGCATTACGAAAAATAGGAACCCCACTTGGGCTAAAGTGTGCGGTTGTTATTGGCGGAACATCTCAGCATTCGCAGGTTAAGGCTTTGCGAAGAAATCCGCATGTTGTGGTTGCTACACCTGGAAGATTGGCAGATTTAATGAACCAGGGTGTATATAACCTTAAAAAACTTACTATTATTACTCTCGACGAGGCAGATAGAATGCTCGACGTAGGGTTTTTACCAGAAATCAAAAAGATATTAAACGCAGCTCCAAAACAACGACAGACCATGTTGTTCTCTGCAACCATGCCAAAAACTATTTCCTCGTTAGCAGGTGAGTTTATGAAAATGCCATTACGAATAGAGATAGCACCGCAAGGGACCTCTGCAGAAAATATCGAACAAGAAATATTTGTTGTTACCAGAGAAACAAAAATGCGATTACTCGATTCTTTGTTAGACGAAAATAAAACAGATAAAGTTCTTATTTTCTCTCGGACAAAACATGGTGCAAAAAAACTTGCACATAATATTCGAGGAATGGGGCACACTGCAACAGAAATCCATTCCAACCGCTCTCAGGCGCAGCGAAAAGCAGCTTTAGAAGGATTCACGCGTGGACGATATAGAATTATGGTAGCTACCGACATTGCATCTCGTGGAATAGATGTAAAAGATATCTCTTTAGTTATAAACTTCGACCTTCCAGACCATTCAGAAGATTATGTTCACCGTATTGGCCGAACCGGCCGGGCAGGTAAATCAGGGAAGGCGATTTCGTTTGTTACATCTATCCAAAAATTAGATGTCATGAGAATTGAAAGACTCATTCGACAGCAGCTTCCAATAGCACCAATGCCAGACCTGCCGCCAGCAAGACCGAAAACACCACACGAAGAACCTCGGGCATACCAGCCACGAAGACATTCTTCGTATAAAGGTGGAGGAAGAGGTGGTAGCGGAAGACCACCAAGAGGAAGACAGCAAGCATCTCGAGGCCGCCGAAGAACATCTCGAAGCAGAGCCCAGAGATAATCGTCAATTTACAAAACTTGGACAGGCATATTCTAGACAGCAAAACGGTCAGTTGTTATAGTTTGTTGGCCATGTCCAAGCGGCATGACATTTTTTATTGATCTAAAACCTTCATGGAAACCAGAAATGTAGCTATTATTGCGCACGTTGACCACGGTAAAACAGCTATTACCGATGCTTTAATGCGTCAAACTGGTGCTACAGCAAACGAGTCCGTAAGCATGGACAGCAACGCTCTAGAAAAAGAGCGTGGTATTACCATATACGCAAAAAATGCATCGATGTTTTATAAAGACACCAAAATTAATATTGTGGATACTCCAGGTCACGCAGATTTTGGATCTGAGGTAGAGCGTGTGTTGCGATCTATCGACTCGGTTATTCTAGTTGTAGATGCCCAAGAAGGCCCAATGCCACAGACAAAATTTGTTTTAAAGAAATCTTTAGAAATAGGACTAAAACCATTAGTTGTTTTAAATAAAATAGACAAACCAGCTGCCCGGCCGAAAGAAGCAGTAGACGAAATTTTAGAGTTATTCATGGACTTAGGCGCTAACGATGAACAACTCGATTTTGAGGTTGTGTACTCTATTGCAAAAGACGGTATCGCAAAAAAAGATTTAGAAGATAGTTCCTCGGACATGACTCCATTGCTTGATTCAATTTTAAAAAATGTAGCTCCTGCACCAACTAAAATAGATGCTCCATTAAGAATGCAATCATTTAATTTAGATTACGATAATTACCTTGGCCGTTTAGCAATCGCTCGAATTTACGAAGGGACCGTAAAAGAAAAAGACCAACTCTATCTTAAGCGTATAGACGGAGAGGTCCGAAAAGGAACAGTAACAAAACTTTTCACCTTTGAGGGCTTTACCAGAAAGGAAGTTAAAACTGCAGAAGCAGGCGATATTGTAGTTGTGGCTGGTTTTGCTGATGTATTTATTGGGGACACTATGGCAACCGAAGAATCAACAGAATTGTTGCCGCATATTGCGGTAGACGAACCAACGCTTTCGCTCGGGCTTATGGTAAATAGTTCACCGTTTTCTGGAAAAGAAGGAAAGTATGTAACCAATTTGCAACTTAAAGAACGCCTTGAGAAAGAATTGGAAGTAAATGTAGGAATTAAAATAGATTTTTCTCAGAAAGATCAGTATACGGTTCATGGGAGAGGAGAAATGCATATTGCTATCCTCCTAGAAAACATGCGCAGAGAAGGCTTCGAAGTTCAGGTCTCTCAACCGCAGGTTATTTTTAAAGAAGAAAATGGCGAAACACTCGAGCCGTTCGAGGAGCTTATTATAGATGTTCCAGAGTCGATGTCTGGTACGGTGATAGAAAAAATCGCCAAGCGAAAAGGGACAATGATGGAGATGAAAACAAAAGATTCCCAAACTCGATTACTGTTCGAAATCCCAACAAGAGGGCTGCTTGGTCTTCGTTCCGAGTTTATGATAGATACCAGAGGCGAGGGAATTATGGCTTCTCGTGTTATTGGGTTTAGAGCACATGTGGGCGATATTAAGCGAAGAGAAGTCGGTTCTATGGTTTCTATGATAACTGGAAAAGCTTTAGGTTTTGCACTCTTTAATTTACAAAATAGAGGGGTACTTTATATTTCACCGAATGTAGAGGTATACGAAGGTATGGTTGTTGGAAACGTAAGCAAAGGTGATGATATGGGGGTAAACCCAACCAAAGGAAAACAGCTCACCAATATGCGTGCTTCTGGTACAGACGAAGCCTTAACTTTAACTCCACCGTTAGACCTTACACTGGAAAGGGGATTAGAAATTATGGGTGACGATGAATTACTCGAAATTACCCCAGAATCTATTCGGTTAAGAAAAAAGATACTGAAGCAGTAAGAATTTTATATACTCTGCTCACTATAAAGACCGCGTTTATCGCGGTTCTTTAAGTTGACATATTTACGCTAATATGATTAGCTGCTCTTAACTGTAACCACTTAAGGAGATACCCATGTTATCGTGGGATCATACAGCAAGAGGTGGCGTGAACGGGACAGATCTAACCGACCCTCGCAGGCTAGGTAAGATTTTGCTCCCACATCCTGCAATTCACGGTATCGAGGTGTTTGGAAATGCAAGGCACCTGGGCCTTGTGTTGATATGTGGGAGAGCGGCTGAGGCCCAATTCCTAGCCGAGGCGGACAGGCGGGCCCATCGCTCACAATGGTCTGTGGATGATGTCGGAACTAGCACTCAAATGCGTATGTGCCAATTCCTTCGTAGGCATGTTGCATTCGATGTTCTTAGTGCATCGCTCCTCCTTGGTCTGGCGACAGACGAATTCGAAGAAGCACACTGGGACGTGTTCATCTTCGCAAAAGACTGGCGGGAGAGGTATGACGTACACACAGTTAAAATGTGGTACGTCGACCTGGAGCATATGGACAATGTGCTAAGTCACGCCCAACCGGTCAACTAGCCGCCCACACAGAAGCCCCTAACCGGTCTATCTGGTGGGCGGTTTCTGTTTTATTAAACCATTGACATATAGTGGTAATAATGTTATCGTGTTGTAGATTCCTTTAAGTAGATTCCTTTAAATAGAGACATATAAACTAGCCATAGCCAGAAGCTCTTGTAATTACAAGATTTTCTGGCTATGACTAGCAAGGTAGCTAGTCTACTTAGCATAACACAAACAGATAAGGACACTCCGATGGGTTTGCCTTCTGTAAATGATGATCGTCAGAACTTGCTTCGGCACCATACCCCCTTCCAAATTGAGCTCGGCCCAAGGCGAGTTGAGCGAGTGGGGAAATTCTCACCGGTAGACACTAGGTCAGGCTTTGACTTGATCGACGTGTTAACCGAAAGGGGCTTCGTCCTCGACGAGCTGACCAAGGAACTTCTGCTCCGACATGAATTCTGCGTGAGGCCCACGCCGAGGACAGAGCGGTTCGTGGTGATCTCGAATGAAGACCTAGGCCTGTGGTTCCCACCTACTAATGATGAGGCCGCAGATCCTAACTTCAACTCGGAGCTCGACTACCTACCCTGGGGCACCAGCATCACCCATATCTACAGGGCAGCAGCAGCGCTTGGCCTTAAGGCATGTACTACTGAGGCCTTGGTTCAGTGGTGTCTTCAGGGGATTGAACTCTGCCCATTCTCTGAAGTTTATTCCTCAGCCCCACTCTTTACAGCGGATCACGATGTAGCCGTGTCTACTGTACGCATAGTCAATGAAACCATTCAACTCGTCGCTTTCCAGAACCGTGGCGGAGACGAGCTCTGGAAAGGCGACACACACTGGCTGTTCCAGGTCGCCTAACCGCTCACGCAGAAGCCCCTAACCGGTCAATCTGGTGGGCGGTTTCTGTTTTATTTAGCTCTTGACATATTTCACGAACAGTGTTATTGTGCGATCAATTCTTTGAAATAAGAGTAGTAAACTAGTTATAGCCAAAAGTCCTTTTAGTTAGGAGGTTTTCTGGCTATGACTAGCAGATCGGAGTTACTCAATAGTTCTCATCTAGAGAGGGAACAAGGTGCCTAAGTTCAGGCAATTTGAGCCGTTTACCATTAGTACTGGGCCATGGAACGGTAGGCATGGCCTTGTAAGTACAAGAGTAGGACTTCTTCGTGCAGTCGAGAGTGTAGGAGTAGCGCCCGACTCGACAGTAGAAGAGTACTTCATTTATGCTGAAGAGCAGGCTCTCCCTCGGCCCAGAGAATTCAACGTCGTCGCCATAAGACTTTCAGATCTTGGCCTTCAAGACGAGGAATACGGTTCTCTAGGAGATCTGTTTGCAGCAGCAACGAGGGTAGGCCTAACGGCTCTGTCAACAGCCGAGATAGCCGCCTACTATTGCGCCTGGCGCAATCGGATCGATCATCCCGAAACGGTCTTCTTTGCCGCTAGGGCAACAAGATCCAGAGGGAGAGCATTCATCGCATACACTGGTCGAACCAGTGGCACCCACGAGAGGCAACTTCTATCTCGTTTTCTAACCAACGATGGCGAACTAAGCTGGAAAGCCGAAGACATCTGGCTCTTCGAGGTCGCCAGCTAGCCGCTCACACAGAAGCCCCTAACCGGTCTATCTGGTGGGCGGTTTCTGTTTTTGGCAGACGTATTACGAGTCAAAAACAAAAAAATTAAACGGCTCACGCCATGAGCCGTTTAATTTGACAGATATATCTATAAAAAGTAGTAATTAAGTAACAAGAGTAAACAATCATCGTCATATTAATAACATGGTAAAAAATTATTCTTCAGTATTTTTTCTTACATTAGCATTCGTGGCTGTAATTGCGAGCGCTTATTTTGTTGTTTCAAAAAATCCTCTTTTTATCCGCAATTTAAAGGAAACATCTCAACAAGAAAACATTAATCAAGTTCAGTCAGATACAGCAAACCAGTCTGAGGAACAAAATAAGGAAGTTTTAGGTATAAAAGAAGCGGCCCCAGACCCAGAAGATGGAAAGCCAGATATTCCCAATAGTATATTGCACGAAGTGCCGTTTACATCTCAAGCACCCCATGCTAATTGGGACGAGCCGTATCAAAATTTATGCGAAGAAGCCGCTGCATTAATGGCCGCATTTTGGGTAAAAGGGGAGGAATTTATCTCTAAAACGCACCAAGATTTAGAGCTTCTAAAAATCAAACAATGGGAAGAGGAAACATTTGGAGATTACATAGATACAACAGCAGAAGAAACAGCCCAGATACTTACAGATTACTTTAATATACCTAAAGTAGAAGTGCTCTCAGACCCCCAAATAAGCGATTTACAGGCCGTTTTAGCCCAAGATGGGGTAGTAGTGGTACCAACTGCTGGAAAGCTCTTAGAGAACCCTCATTTTCGTGGTGATGGACCGCTTTATCATATGCTTGTTATTATTGGCTACGATAAGCAAACAAACACCTTTATTACCAATGATCCAGGTACAAAATTTGGCAAAAACTACACATATTCTACTGAAAACATTGACAAATCAATTGCAAACTGGTATAATCCTACTCGTACAGTAAATCCAAGCGACAGAAAAGTAATAGCTGTATACAAGTAAAATACTATGTTTATCGAGGACGTACCGCAAAAAATTCTGTTTCTCAGCATCGGCTTGTTCTATTTTTCTGCACTTGGAGGATTTTTCTTCCTTGGTTGGCACTTCCAGAATGAACAAGATCGACCTGGAATGACAGCATTTCTTCTTGCATATCTCTTTTTAGGATTTTTATGCTTTATTGGCGGGTTTGGTACCCACAAGTACTGGACAATGTGACCTTATCACCACTAAGGTCATCCCTTCGACTGCGCTCAGGGCAAGCTCTGAGCGAACCTGAGCAAAGCGAAGGGGAGTCGAAGGATCTCACGTTGTTCATTCAGGTAGTCATCTACCTGACAAATTCCTCATTAGGCTTAACTGCCTAGTGCCCAACGTTTACCCCCTCACCCTGGCCCTTTAATTATAATTCGGCCATCAGGTGGGAGGGCATAATCCTAGAGATACATACCAACAGGCGCCTTAGGGCGCTTGTTGTGTTTCTTAAAAAATCCGCTATACTCTAACCATTATGAAAAAGCTCGTTCCGCTTACTAATATCGACCCAACACAACCCGTTTTGGCATTTCTAAGCCTAAAGGTTGTTGTTAGAGATAAAAACAAGGTGCTTTTTCTTGTGGATGCTAATCCAGAGAGTGGTTTTGATCTTCCAGGCGGAAGAATCAACAGCAATGAATGGGGCGATAATTTTCAATCAGTCATAGAAAGAGAGGTAGTAGAAGAGCTGGGGGAAAATTTTAAGGTGAAGATAAATCCCAAACCTCAGCACATAGGTATTCACTCTCGAGCTGGTAGGTTTTTTGAGGACAATACTCCATCGAGAACTTTTTATGCCATATACGAGGCAGAATATAAAAACGGCGAAATCAAACTTTCAGATGAGCATTCCGGCCACGAATGGATAGACGTACATCAAATAGTTATAAAAGATAAAATGCTCAGCAAAAATTTTGGCGAATCACTTCAAGATTATTTTGACTCTTTATAAATACATATGTTTACTGGAATAATAAAAGATGTAGGAGAGATACAAAGTATCGATGACGCAAAATTCACCATCTCTCTTTCGAATCCAGAAATAAAGGAAAAGATAAAACAAGGTGCAAGTATTTCACTTAATGGGACCTGCTTTACCGTTACCGCGTTTACAGACAGCAATTTTACGGTAGAAGCAATCCCAGAAACGTTGTATCGCACTTCCTTCGGGAAGGCGCAAGTAGGAAGCAAAGTAAACTTAGAAGCCTGTCTTGGACCAACCGACACATTTGAAGGCCATATTGTTCAGGGGCATATAGACGGGACTGCAGTGGTAAAAAGTATAGAAGAAGAAGGTAATAGTTATATTTTTTCTTTTACTATTTCCGAGGAGCTTTCAAAATATATTGTAAGCAAAGGGTCTATTGCAGTAGACGGAATCTCGCTTACCGTAATAGAGGCAGAAGAAGAATGCTTTACGGTAGGAATTATTCCGTATACGTGGGATCATACAAACTTTTCATCACTTAAGGCTGGAGATGAAGTTAATATAGAGGTAGATGTTATTGCCAAATACGTAGAAAAACTTGTTAATAAAGAATAGCTATGCAGACCACAACAGAATCACAATCAATTTCGATTGACCCTAACTGGAAAGTTGCGGTTGTGCGATCTTGTTTTAACGAAGAAATGACCCAGGGGTTGTTAGATGTATGTCTTAATGAAATGAAACAATTAGGGTTTCATAACGATCAAGTAGATGTAGTAGAAGTGCCTGGTGCATTCGAAATCCCACTCATTTGTAAAAAAGTCGCCATGTCAGATAGGTACGACGCAATTATTACACTAGGGGTTGTAATAAAAGGAGCAACAAATCATTTCGATATGATCATGAACGAAGTATCCCGACAGATTATGGATATTATGGTCGATCATCAAATCCCAATTATATACGAAGTTATCGGCTGCTATACCCAGGAAGATGCTGTAGCAAGAACATCTGCCGACAAGTTTAACAAAGGCAAAGAGGCTGCACATACGGTAGTGAAAATGTTAGAAGTTTGCGAAAGCTAAACAATAAAAATGTAACAAAACCTACTCTTTTGGTATACTGGTATATATGGCTATGGTACCAATAGAGGTTTCTGCCCGACATATACATCTCTCTAAAGAGCATGCCGATTTGTTATTTGGCGAGGCATACGTTTTTACTCCTGTAAAAGAGCTTTCCCAGCTTCACCAATTTGCATACGAGGAAGAGATAGAAATTCAAACCAACCAAACATTTGGACTTCCTGAGTGCGAGGCATTTACTTTTGGCAGAAGAAGCGGAAAAAATCTTGTGCGATTTTTAGGGCCAGTACGTAAAGAAACGCAACTAGAGCTTTCACAAACAGATGCGTTTATGCTTGGCATAACAGTACCGGTTAAAGTTTCGGGAGATTTAGACCACACCCCAGGTGGAATTGTTCTGATAGGCCCGAATGGCCAGGTTGTTTTAGAAAAGGGTATTATTATTCCTCAACGTCACATACATTGCAGCACCCTTAATGCTAAAAGGCATGGGCTTCGTAACGGACAATCGGTTTCTGTTCAGGTAAATAACGACAGCGGATTGTTATTTGAAAACGTTATTGTTCGTGTCGATCCAGAATTTGCATGGCATATGCATTTAAATACCGATGAAGGCAATGCAGCTGGAATATCGAAAGGTGGAGAAGGAGAGGTTCTCAAATGAATTTCTAATTACCTAATTTCTCCCCCATGGCGATCCCGAAGGGGGATAATCAATCACCAATGACTCAATGAATAATACACCAATAATTCTTTGAGGCTTGTGTCTTGGTGCTTGATTAGACAATTAGTAATTAGTGCAATTAGAAATTATAAATATATGATACTTATTTTAAACATAGGAAGCACCTCTATAAAATTTGGTTTGTACGACACAAACGAAAGAGAAATTAATCGTGGAGTGTTCGAATACGACCAAGACATAGCTACTTCGTTTAAAGAGGTATTAAGAGAAATAGGGAATTTAGATTTAATAGAGGCTGTAGGCCACAGGGTTGTTCATGGTGCAGAGCGATACACAGAACCAACCGAGCTTACATCTGAAATAATAGAAGACCTCGAAGATTTGTCCGAACTAGCTCCGCTTCATAACCCCTATAACTTAAAAGGTATTACAGCCGCACGCAAATGGCTTCCAGATGTGCCACATTATGCTGTGTTCGATACTGCGTTTTTTAGCGATCTTCCGCAGCGTTCGCAAATGTATCCTATTGCATTTAGCTATTACGAAAAAGGCATAAAGCGGTATGGTTTTCATGGGCTTTCGCATCAATATATAATGGAAGAAACAGCAAAACAACTCGGAAAAGATGTCGACAAGCTTACTATTATTACCTGTCATCTTGGTGGTGGTGCAAGCATTACTGCTATAGAAAAAGGCAAACCAATCGACACCAGTATGGGGTTTACTCCTCAGGAAGGACTTATGATGATGACCCGCCCAGGGGATATAGACCCAGGGTTGTTGGTGCATCTTTCAAAGACAGGGGTTGATATAGAAGACGTAATAACGCATAATGGTGGGTTCAAAGGAATGCTCCACACAACCGATTACAAGGAGGTAATAGAAAATGTTAAAAAGAATCTTCCGCATGCAGTAATTGCCTTCGAGCTGTATCTGTATAGAATTGTAAAATACATTGGCTCTTACAGCGCTGTGCTTAACACAGTAGATGCTGTTGTGTTTTCTGGCGCTATTGGCTCGGGTGACCCTTTCACCGTTGATTCGCTTAAGAAAAAATATCCTTTTATTAAATCTCAAAAAATACTTACGATCCCTACCAATGAAGAAGTTTCTATTGCACGGAGAGTTATAGAATGTTTATGAACAAACGCTGGATAATCCGCCCAGAAGAAAAACCATCAGAATCAAACCAGTCTTTTTCGCCTCTTGTTCAGAAGTTGCTTGCTGCAAGAGGAATTACCTCCGCAGAAGATGTTGAGGAGTTTTCGAATCCAACATTTAAAGAAAGCCTACACGATCCGTTCTTATTCAAAGATATGAAAAAGGCGTGTAAACATATTCTTAAAGCCGTTAAAAAGCAGCAATCTATTGTTATTCATGGCGACTACGATGCAGATGGTGTGTGTAGTTCGGTTCTTTTATACGAGACATTAGAAAAACTTGGAGCAGAAAATGTAGAAATTTATTTACCCCACAGAGACAAAGAAGGCTACGGCTTAAACATGAATACGGTAAATAAGTTTATAGAGCAAGAAAAAGAACTAGTTATTACTGTAGATTGCGGATCTACAAATACAGAGGAAATAGCAGCATTAAAAGAAGCAGGGATTCCAACGATAGTATTAGATCACCATCATGAAAGAGACGATCATCCTCCATATCTTGCGGCGCTTAATCCTCATTTTAAAAAAGAATCGTATCCGTTTAAAGAACTCGCTGGCGTAGGCGTGGTGTACAAGGTTGTGCATGCCCTGCATATTTTAGAGCCAGAAAAAGTAGACGAGGCATTTGTAAAATGGTCGTTAGATTTAGTGGCAATAGCAACAGTATCCGACTGTGTAGATTTGGTTGGCGAAAACAGAGCTATTGTGAATTTTGGGTTGAGAGTACTTCAGAAAAATAGACGCCCAGGATTAAAAGCAATTTTGGCAGCAGCGCAGGTAGATGCAAACGAAATTAATACCTATCACATTGGATTTGTAATTGGTCCGCGTTTAAATGCAGCAGGTAGAATGAAACACGCCAACTCTGCGGTTGAGCTTTTGCTAGAAAAAGACCCTGTTGTATTGCAGCAGCTTGCAATGGAGCTTAATACCACAAACCAACAAAGACAGTCTGTTACCTCTGACATGTTTGCAAAGGCTTTGGAACAGCTTCCAAAACAAGACCCTATGCCGTATGTGCTTGTATCTCACCAACCATTTGAGGAAGAAATGGGCAGCTGGCCAGTCGGGCTTGTTGGGTTAGTGGCAGGAAAAGTCACCCAAAAATTCTTTAGACCAACCTTTGTTATTGGTACCAGCCCAAAGGGGTATTTAGGATCTGGTAGAAGTATTCCAGCCTTTAATATTATAGAAGCCATAGAAAAAACATCCGCAGATTTGTTCGAGAACTATGGCGGACATGCACAAGCTTGTGGTTTTACTTTTAAGGATAAGAAAGATATTGCTGAATTCGAAAAAAGATTAAACACCTATGCTAAAGAAATTCTTAAGGAAGAAGATTTAGTTCCAGAATTAGAAATAGATACCGAACTTTCGTTTGATACCATTACATACGACTTAATCAATGAATTGAAAATTCTAGAACCCCATGGCATGGCAAACAAAAAACCCGTTTTTTGTAGTTATAATACCGAAATAGTCTCTTTGCGTGCTATTGGAAGCGATCAGCAACATTTAAAACTTACGCTAAAGCACAACAATCATACCCACGAAGTAATAGGCTTTAGGTTTGGGGATTGGGTTGACCGTGTTAAAATAGGAACCAGAATAGATGTCGCCTATGAGGTGGATATTAATAATTGGAATGGAAATAAAACAATCCAGCTGCGGCTGATAGATATTAGAGAAACTTCATAACATGAAATACACATTATTTACCGACGGAGGCGCACGTGGCAATCCAGGGCCATCTGCTATCGGCATTGTATTAAAAGATGTCGACGGCAAAATTATCGAAGAGCTTGGAGAAACGATTGGAAATGCAACAAACAATCAAGCGGAGTATAGTGCTTTATTAAAAGGGCTAGAGGTTGCTTTAGAAAATAAAGTTCAAGTAATAGATTGCTATTTAGATAGCGAGCTTGTTGTAAAACAACTAAAGCAGGAATACAAAGTAAAAGATAAAAAGTTGGCGGTACTGTTTGTAAAGGCTTGGAATATTTCTAAAAGTTTTAAGGGTATAACCTTTAGCCACGTACCGCGATCTCAAAACAAACGCGCAGACAAGCTTGTAAACGATGCCCTTGATAAGGAAGTTGGGAAAAAATAACAACTATTTTAAATGTTTTTGTAAAGTGCTATACTTTACATGTTAAAAATTTATATACTTTTCTATGGTCCACAAAAAGGGGTTTACTCTTATTGAATTGCTTGTCGTTATTTCTATTATTGGGCTTCTTTCAACACTTGGAGCTGTTTCTTTAAATTCTGCCAGACAAAGATCTCGAGATGCTCGGCGTGTTGCGGACATGAAAAACTTACAAACAGCTCTAGAGCTTTATTTTGATGTTAATAGTGTATACCCTGTCGAAGCATCGGCAGTTAGCCTAGCAGTAACTGCAAACAAAAATATTCTTTGTTCCTCTTCGGCCTCATTTGCTGGAAGCTGTGCTGGGGGAAACACTTATATGACATTAACCACTCCCGCTGCTCCTGGTTGCAGTGATGCAGTATCAGTTGCAAATGTAGCGGAGAATTATAGCTATATATCTGCAGATGGTTCCACATATACGGTAACATTTTGTTTAGAGACGGGTGTTGGGGCCTTTGCGAGTGCCGGAGATCGAACTCTTACCCCAGCTGGAATTCAATAAAATCACAATCAAATAAAAAAACAGAGGTTGACTAAATCTCTGTTTTTTGATACTCTATTTTTGTCCGAAAGCTGGATGATCGCTCTCTTTTTCATTAAGAAAGAGGGGGAGGAAAGTCCGAGCACTCTTTGTGCTTCGCTTAAAATTCGAATATTAAAATTCGAAATAAGAAATGAGCCAACTGGAGATTATCTGTCAAATTTTCTTATTTCTCTATTTAGATTTTGGATTTTCATGCGGAGCATGAAGTCGTGAAAGTGGCTAACAGCCACCAGGCGTACCACATTATAGCTGTGTGTGTTCATAGTTATAATAATGCTAAGCCTAGGGAAAGTGCCACAGAGACTATACAAGCTCATGCTTTGCATGAGAAATCCGAAGCACAAAATATTAAATCAGAAATAGGAAAACTATTTTTCATAATTATTCTTTTCTGATTTCGGTATTTGAATTTCGAGTTTCCCATGCGAAGCATGGGCAAAAGGTGAAAAGTTTTACAATGTTCCAACACCCCACAGAGTGAGGAGGAGCTTCGTAAAAACGCGTATGGTGACATACGAGTTTGATATCAACAAAGTTTGCAGGGAAACCTTTAAACTTTGCGTCAAATAGTTGGTAAACCCTTTCTAGTGAAAGACCGAAGGTGTTATGCATCTTCATTTGTGTCGTTCGAGGTGTATGGCAACATACATCCCAGATAGATGATCATCTACTCATCGTAAGATGATGGACAAAACTCGGCTTACAGGCTTTCGGACACCTCATAATTTTCCACCCTCCTCTCCTAATATAGGAGAGGACCGAGGAGAGGTATTTACTTTATCTCCTCCATAAAAATGCGTGCTCACCCCAAGAGGCTTAGGGTTGCGCACCTCATTTTTATGGTCCCAAGTCATTCTGTTTTTTTCTCCTCCCTTCTCAGAGGGGAGGACTAAGGAGGGGTCTCCATTATAAAATACATGAGAAAATCAGACATCTTTTTTTCTGCACTTACTGTACCACTCGACTATATCATGTTGGTTGTGGCTGGTTTGATTTCGTATTTAATTAGATACCATCCACTTGTCACCGAATTACGGCCAGTGGTTTTTAATTTGTCTTTTACTGCCTATGCAGCCTCTGTGCTTGCAATAGGAATAAGTTGGATTGCTGTTTTTTCGCTTTCTGGGCTGTATAAAATTCCAGAACCGCGAAGGTTTATAGATGTTATTGGTCGTATTATTTTTGCCTCTACTGCTGGGTTCTTAATTATTACTGTGTGGATGTTTATTCAACGAGAATTATTCGATTCTCGGTTTATTATTTTAGCTGCCTGGGTTATTGCGATTGTTTTGTTAATTCTTGAACGATGGATTATTCGCGTATTACGGCAATCTGCATACCGTCACTCGCACGGACTAGAGCAGTCATTATTAATTGGGAACAATGGTACAGCCCAAAAGTTCGAACAAACAATTCAAAAAAACAAAAATTGGGGATTAAAATCTGAGGGTACTATAGATTTAAACCCTCAAACGCCAGAAACCCTTTCTCAAAAACTTCAGCAAAGTGGTATAGATAGCGTAATAGTTACCGACGTAAATGCACCCAGAGAGTTAATAGAAGAGCTTATGGTTGTAACACACGACGCCCACAAAAAGTTTTATTATGCCGCCGATATATTCGACGCTCATCTACGAAACATAGATATTATAACCATTTTAGGCACCCCGCTTATTCATATTAAACGAACGCCCTTAGACGGATGGGGAAGAATTATTAAACGTTGTTTTGATATTGTATTTTCTGGGCTGCTTCTTTTATTGCTATCTCCCGTATTCGCTTTAATTGCAATTGTTATAAAGCTTAATTCCAAAGGCGCTGTGTTTGTTGGTTTAACTCGAATTGGTGGGAAGGGAAAGGAATTCACTTTATACAAATTTAGATCGATGGTGAATAATGCCCACGAAATGAAAAATGAATTACTCGAAGAAAACGAACGCTCTGGGCCATTATTTAAAATGAAAAACGATCCTCGGATAACAAGTGTTGGCAAATTCCTTCGTGCATATAGCCTCGATGAGTTCCCGCAATTTTGGAATGTATTAAAAGGTGATATGAGTGTTGTTGGCCCACGGCCGCATGAACCAGAGGAGGTTGGGCAATATAAACATCACCAAAAGCGCGTGCTTTCTATAAAGCCTGGTATTTCTGGAATGGCTCAAATTTCGGGTAGATCGAGTCTTGCATTTACAGAAGAGATTAGATTAGACATGTATTATATAGAAAACTGGTCACTTAAAATGGATATCGGTATTATTCTAAAAACCCCAATAGTTGTCCTCTCCCGAAAAAACGCTTCATAATCTTGTGAAGTCATTCCGGGCCTGATCCGGAATCTCCCTCTTCGAGGGATCCCTCGAAGAGGGACATGCCTTAGAGAGTTCATCATATCACTGGATTCCCAGTCAAGCTGAGAATGACTGCATAAAATAAACGGCTCATTCAGTGAGCCGTTCTTTTTTATTAAACTATTGACAATAATAATCATAGATGTTATGTATAAAGCATTCTGAAAACGCTCTTTTGAGTGTCTTTCAAATAATACAGATAAGATGTGTAGTGGTAACCACTATGAGTCAAGTTTCTGTATTCACAACATGGGAGATGTGTGATGAGTGATCATCATGAGTCAGACCCAAGGGCAGGAGAAGCCAAGGCTACAACAGCCGCCGAGACCATGATCGCGCTTGGTCGAGCTGGAGTCACAGTCGAGGACGTCAGGAGAATAATCCTGAGTACAGCGACTGCTCAGCGCGTTGCTAGAGCCCTTGATCCAACCAGGGCCACTCGACAAGCATCAGTGGTGACACAAAGCGAATTGACGGCAATAAGGCGACTTGGGGATAGTTTCGTGATCACCGACGCCGACGTCATTCGTGCTTGGGGCATAACAGAGCCAGCGGTTGCTGGCAAAGTTCCATTCCCCGCGGACGCTCTGCAGTGGTGTGCGGACGAAAACGACAGGTGTCCAGAGGTAAATTCATGGCACCTGATTCGTGTCTTTAGGCGCAAGCTGGGGCCGATGCTTCGTGACCTGCCGCCAAAACTCAAACCCAGCACCGACTTCATTCGAGGCTTGTCTCAGTCTGAGGGGACTCGACTCCGCAATCGGGAACCCCTTTGGGATGGCTACCGCCTGATAAACATGTGCCCAATACCGTCAGGCGACGTTCAGTTGGAGGGCGCAAAACGCTACATCAATGCAGCTCTCCCAGGGGCCGTAGCTGCCCGAATCGACATCGCTGCCTTGTGTCAGTCATTTATCTCGTACTTCTGGGTACATGGGGGTTCACCTCTCATCGGGAGACCGGCCCTCTTCGTTCGAGATGATCATAAATCAGGGATGGGGCTGCTGGTCGACGAGGTGACTGATCCAGGGTCTTCGGCACCACAATGCACCTTCACCTCTCCAGAGAGGCATACCTACGGCGATTCGTGTTATTTCCTGGAGATTTCGCCGCCCGCCTAACCCAACCTAAACAAACATCCGTTGACGCCCGTTGGTCCTTATCGAAAGGATTCGGCGGGCGCTTCTATTTTCATGCACAAATCATCCTCTTTGCCTGGTTGATCTAACGACTATTGTTCTATAAACTGAGTAGTCATTACAATGTCTATTCATGTATGCGTGTTGCATTAGTACACGACCATTTAAACCAATTTGGAGGCGCCGAAAGAGTGCTTAAGGCCCTTACCGAGCTTTATCCCAAAGCTCCTATTTATACGTTAATCCACGATCCTCATGCGATGCGTGGATATTTTAGTTCTAGCATTATTATTCCATCTTTCATTCAATCTCTGCCATTCTCTAGAAAATCTTTCCGCTGGTATTTATCACTTATGCCATCTGCAATAGAAAGAATGGATTTACGCAAATACGATCTTGTTATTAGCGATGCCTCGGCATTTGCCAAGGGTGTACTTATTCGCCCTGGAGCAAAACATATTTGCTATTGTCACACCCCAACAAGATATTTATGGAGCGATGCGAATACCTACACAGAAGAATTACGTCAGAATATCTTTATTAAAAAATTCCTACCTATCATGCTTACGCAGCTCCGATTGTGGGACTATGTTGCCGCCCAAAGGGTCGACCATTTTATTGCGAATTCAGATTTTGTAGCCCAAAGAATTAAGAATTATTATGGAAAAGACAGTACTGTAATTTATCCGCCTGTAGATGTAGGAGGAAAAAAACCTTCTTTCACCAACAAAAATTACTATCTTATATTAGGAAGACTAAAAGCCTATAAGAGGGTAGATGTTGCTATAGAAGCATTTAACGAACTCGGCATCCCGCTTGTGGTTGCAGGTGTGGGAGAGGAACAGCGAAGGCTTAAAAGATTAGCAAAAAAGAATATCCATTTTACTGGGGCTGTGTCAGAAGAAGATAAGAACGAACTAATTAAAAATTGTATTGCTCTTATTCAACCACAGGAGGAAGATTTTGGAATAACAGCCGTAGAGGCAATGGCATTTGGTAAGCCAGTAGTTGCATACAAAGGCGGTGGATTTTTAGAAACAATAAAAGAGGGGATAACTGGAACCTTTTTCGACGAGCAAACATGGGAAGCACTTGCTCATACTATTATTCGATTTAGACCAGAGGAGTTTGACGCAAATGCAATTTGTGAATATGCTCAACGGTTTAGTACTAAAAGGTTTTTAGAAGAAATAGACGCATTCGCTAAATCTGTAATGAACGAAAAAAAGCTCCCAACTATGAAGCTTCTGTAAAGCTGCCTGTCATTTCGATTCGCGCATCGCGGAGAGAAATCTGGGAGTAAGTATCACACCTTCGTTCGTTAGAAGATTTCTCGTCGCAACTTCAATGCAACTCCGTCGAAATGACAAAAACCAAGATCCTTCGTCAACCAGACTACGGACGGGGCACGGCTGAATGACGAACAGGTCTATTCTTTTCGTCATTCAGAGCCTGCAGCAGGCGAAGAATCTCTGTGATTCGTGTATGAATTATTGCTACATCCCTATGAAAATAGCAATAGATGGACGCTCCCTCCTAGAAAAGCAATGGGGCGGGGTTTCGGTATATACATCTAAAATGATCCATTCTATCGGAAAATTTGCGTCTTCAAACGCCGATGTCCGGGTATTTTTAAGTGGAAAAAATATTTCACTACCACCAAATTACACACCGCCGGATAATATACTGTTTAAACAATTTAATGTCCCAAATAAATTACTTAATCTATCGAGCCTTGTTCTAAACGCTCCACAGATGGATAAGTTATTATTCCAATCAGAGGACGCCAATATTACCTGGTTACCAAATTGGAACTACACAAAAACAAAATCACCCTACATTCTAACGGTGCATGATCTTTCTATTATTCACCATCCAGAATGGTATACAAAAAAACAACAGCTGTGGCATAAAGCAATCAACCTCCCAATGCTGTGCAAAAATGCAGAGCGTATAATTGCTGTATCTCGCTATACTGCAGAAGATGTTGTAGAAACTTTAAAAATACCGGAATCTAAAATAAGTATTATTCATGAAGGAGTTTCAAGAAGATACGTTCCCCAAGAAAATGATCAAATACGAGATAAATACAATTTACCAGATAAATTTATTTTAGTGTTTGGTGGGGGAGGCAAGAGGAAAAATCTTGAAATTATTCCATACATTAAAAATTTGGTGGATATTCCAGTCATCACGACAGGAACAAAAGAACTTCCATACCTTCCAGAAAAGGACAAAAAAGCCGTCCTTTCTATGGCATGGTGTTTGTTGTATCCATCTTTGTTTGAGGGGTTTGGTCTGCCTGTACTAGAATCTATGGCGTCTGGAACCCCTGTTATTGCAAGCAACGCTACAAGTTTGCCAGAGCTTGTTGAAGACTCTGGGTTACTTATATCTCCCTTCCAAATAAAACAATGGGCAGATGCAATTAATGAACTGAATGGCGATAACGACCTGTACACCGCGGTTAAATTAAAAGGCATTAACAGGGCGAAGGAATTTACGTGGGATAATGCAGCAAAAAAATGGTGGGGTGTAGTGGCGTACAGTTGACATCAAATAAACAAATTGATAGCTTAGTGCTATGGAATCGCCAGTTTGGTCTTTCCTTTTTCTCTCCTGTTCAGGAAAGATTAAACAAGGGGCACTCTCAATACCACTGAGCGGAGGGCCCTTTTTTCTTTTATAAATTATGCTAGAGTAAGAGGATATGAAAATAGGAATAGATGCTCGATTATACGGCACGTACGGCCGAGGAATCGGGAGATATATACAAATACTAATAGAACAACTCGAAAAGCTCGACCACGAAAACGAGTATAGTATTTTTTTGTCCTCAAATGGCTGGCATGAATACACTCCCAAGAATAAGAATTTTAAAAAAGTACATGCAGATATACGGCTCTATACATTAAAGGAGCAGATTCAATTTCCAAAAATTATTGCGAAACAAAGCGTAGACATTATGCATTTCCCTCACTTTACTGTTCCGCTTTTGTACAACAAACCGTATGTGGTTACGGTACACGACATGATTATTCATAAATTCCCAACAGAATACGCATCTACTCATCATCCATTTATATATAAACTGAAGCTTCTGGGTTACAAGCTAACGCTTTGGCATGCACTTAAAGCAGCAAAACACGTTATAACCATATCCAAACAGACGAAACAAGACATTTTAGAATATTATCCAACACTTAAAACTCCTTTAAGCGTTATCCACCACGCTATTAAAACTCCAGCCTCTGCGGAAACGGCAATTGAAAGTAATGTGCTAGCAAAATGGAATCTATCTCCATTGAAATATTTTTTTTATGTTGGCGCAGCCTATCCTCATAAAAACCTAAAGCACATGATAGAAAGTTTTATGGAATCTTTAAATACCATTCCACGAGGTACGCAGTTTGTTATTGCTGGCAGGGTCGATAAGTTTCACAAAAATGTACAGGCTTGGATCAAAAAAAACTATTCAAATAATTATCAAAGAGTTCAATGGGTAGACCAAGTGTCTGATACAGAATTATCGATGCTTTATACAAATAGTATTGCGCTTGTGTACGTAACACAATACGAAGGTTTTGGGTTACCGGTTTTAGAGGCTATGGCTGCAAACACAGCAGTAATTGCTTCTAATAATTCCTCTTTAAAAGAAGTAGCAGGACCTGCTGGATATTTAGTACAGAGTGATAACAGTGCAGATTTGCAAAAAGCTCTTGAAAAATTATCGCAGAACAGGGAACTAAGAGACTCTTACATACAAAAAGGCAGGGAACAGCTAAAGAAATTTTCAACAAAGCAAATGGGGTATAATACTTGGAAGTGTTATCAACAGATTAACTAAATAGAGCCATAAAGAGTGTGATATAATACCAATGGATACGTGTATCCATTGTTTTATATGTACAGAGGAATTTCTCATGAGCAGCTAAACCAGCTGAATCAACTAGAGTCCTCATTCGAACGGGTTAAAAATCACCCGTATTTTGTGCATACCTCGCTTTTTAGGAGTAATATTAAAACCTTTCAGCGAGACTCCTTCACCCAACGTTCGGATATGACGCGGGCAATGAACTCTTTCGAAAGAAAAGTAACACAGGCTTCACAAGAAATTTTAGAGTTCGAGGAAAAAGCACGAGAGAGCGAATATAAAACAAGAAAAAAACGTAAGCATTTGCGGTCGTCAAAAAAATCCCAACGGCATGGAACGCTTATTAATCTTAAACATGCGTTCGAGAAAGAAGCTACTTACGCTTCAAAAGAAATTAAAAGCGATATAGATGTAGGCAGGGATGTAGCGCGTGGTGCAGATTCTGTTCTTCTAGGTTTAGGTAAAGCAGTGGCACTGGTAGGGCTCTTTTTTGCAACACCATTTATTGCTCTTTCAAGACTTGCCCGAATAGCACCCAAAGAAAAACCTCAAAAGAAAGAGAAGGAAGAGCGGCATTATAAACCCTTACATGACTCTTTTGGGTTTGAGTGGAAGGCCTTTGCAGGATTCCTGATTCTTGTAGTTGTTGTAAGTTTGCCAATTCAGGCAATTGGAGTAGCAAACGACACAAAAAATTCTGTTGTCCAAAGTACCTGGCTTGCAATAGACGATTTAAAATCTATAGAGCTTTCGTCTGACCCTGCCAGTATTAAAAAAATACAGGCAACCTTCCAAAGCGCTCACAATAATTTTACCCAGGCTCGCCAGGCTATTCAGAATGCTGGCATACTAGCAGACGCTGTGATTGCATTTACTCCTCAGGGGGACACAGCCGATAGCCTTTTAGAAATCGGCACACAACTTACATTAGCAGCTGGCGACCTTACCGACGCCTTAACCTCGTTTACGCAAGGAAATATTCTGGACCTTACCTCCGAAGACATAAATCCAAACACCGTTCCGTTCGAAGGGCTAGCAGATGCAGGCTATTCTTATCAGGATTCAAATCTAATAACTAAAATGAAGGGCCTTAAAGATTCCTTGCAGCGTATACGACCAAGAATTGCTTATGTAAATCAACTCATGAGTAACGTAAACGAAAAATATATACCAGCGCAGGGAAAATCCCAATGGCGAGAGTTTCAACATGTAGTACCTGCCTTGCAAGAGTCAACACTACAGATGGTGGAACTTATAGATCACCTTATGATTCTGTTTGGGTCGGAGCAAACCCGTAGATCGTTAGTTGTTTTTCAAAACAATACCGAACTAAGGGCAACAGGCGGGTTCCTCGGAAGCTTTGCTTTAGTGGACATAGATAGAGGCAATATAAAGCATATAGAAATTCCTGGTGGTGGCAGTTATTCGCTCCAGGGGCAGTTAACTGCGCAAGTGGAGGCTCCAAAACCATTATGGCTCGTTAGCCCACGTTGGCAGTTTCATGATTCCAACTGGTTTCCAGACTTTCCGTCATCGGCAGAAAAAATGTCATGGTTTTACGAAAAATCTGGTGGCCCAACTGTAGACGAGGTTATTGCGCTTAACGCTTCGTTAGTAGAAAAGCTTTTGGCATTTACTGGCCCTATATACCTCGAAGAATTCGATCTTACAGTAACAGAAGATTCGTTTATAGATGTTATCCAACAACAAGTAGAAGTAGATTATGACAGAGAAGAAAATCAACCAAAAAAAATACTCGGTGCGCTTACTCCCAAATTAATAGAAAAACTACTCGAAACCAAACCACAGGAATTTCTGAATGTGTTAGCTGTTTTGTCTTCTGCGTTGGTAAGCAGAGATATTCAATTTTACTCCAATCACACAGATATGCAGGATTGGTTTAGCTCGAGCGGCTGGGCTGGAAATATTCGCCAGGCTCCACAAGATTATTTAATGGTGGTGGATTCAAACATTGCGGGCGGGAAATCTAATAAAGCTATTAAACAAACAGTTGAGCATGAGGCAGTTATTCAAGCGGATGGCTCGGTGCTTTCAACCGTGCAGATAACACGCACCCACAATGCTACAGTAGACCAAAAATTTGCCTATCTTAGAAATATTTCTTATTTAAGAGTATATGTCCCGCAAGGAAGCGAACTTGTTTCTGCTTCTGGAGCTCTTCACCCTCAAGATCTTACCTTTAAACGCTCGAAAGATTTATTAGAGAGAGATATAGATTTAGAAGCTATAGAAAAATCTCCATTACTCGAAGAACGTTCTGGAACAAGAATAACAGAGGAGTGGGATAAAACAGTTTTTGGCAGCTACATGTGGCTTAATCCAGGAGAGACGCAAACAATCACCTATACCTACAAACTGCCTATTACGTTAGCATTTAAGCAGGCTCCTGTTCGATATAGCCTGTTAGTACAAAAGCAGTCGGGGGCAGAGCCATTCGAGATTACATCTACCCTCAGAAGTAGCAAAAACGAGATTGAATCCTACTGGACCAAAACAAGCCAAGGAGACTTGCAGCAAACGCCATATACTATTACACTCTCAGACGTTGCCGATAAAGACATATTCTGGGGAGCTGTTATTGGAAATGAAGAAAACTAGCGTTATAATTTCTAATTAAATTCCAATGGCCTAAATCGCAATAAACAATAGAGATACCGTTCGGCAGTACGTCAATCAGATGAGATTGAGTTCACATTGGAAATTGAGTATTGGTGATTGATTAGGTTAATTAAAAATTAGTGCAATTAGAAATTTCATTTTAGTTTAAGAATGACGTCAATTTGAAATAGACTATTCATTCGAATAGTCTATGCCCCTAGCAGGCATAAAAAACATGGTTTCAAAAGTCGCAAAAAAATTACAGACCACAATAATTGGAGGTGCCATTACCATCTCTTTTTTCACTATAATTGCAAAGCTGTTGGCATTAGTTAGAAACCAGCTGCTTGCTTTTGAATATGGAGCAGGGAATATTACCGACGCGTATTATGCTGCCTTTAGGTTGCCAGATTTAGTTTCTAATACCTTGTTTGTTGGAGCTTTATCTGTTGCATTTATTCCAGTGTTTGTAGAGTTTATCGCCCAAGGAGAAAAAGTTTTGCAAAAAGGCGACCATTGGAAAATTGCAAATGCTTTGTTAAATACATTATTAGTTATAATTATTGCCGTCATTGTAGTGCTCGGTGTATTTGCACCAAGTATTATTCCGCATCTTGTTCCTGGTTTCGACGAACAGACACTTGCAACCACCGTCTCTTTAACGCGCCTCATGCTTGTTGGCGTTTTCTTTTTGGCATTAAGCAGTGTGTTTAGTGGCATATTGCAATCGTATCGTAGATTTCACTTATTTGCCTTAGCGCCAGTGTTATATAATGTTGGACTTATTATTGGTATAGTTCTTGCCCCAAGATTTGGGATCTCGATGCTAGGGATTGGGGTTATACTAGGAGCCGCACTTCATATGCTTATTCAGGCGTACGATGTATTCAGAATAGGGTACAGATATCAACTTGTAATAGATTTTGCCAATATACATGTTAAGAAGATTATTTTTTTAATGATCCCACGCATGCTCGGCATGATAGGAAACCAGCTTAACCAAGTGGTAAACACTATTATAGCCTCTACCTTAATTACAGGCTCTGTGGCGGTGTATTATTGGGCCTTCGACCTTCAGTCAGCTCCTTATGGCATTATAGCTATCCCATATGCGATTGCAGCATTCCCTGTCTTTGCTCAGGCATTTGCAAAAAACAAAAACGAAGAATTTGTTTCCCATTTCTCTACCATACTGCGAAGAATATTGTATATTATAATTCCTGCATCGATCCTTATTTTAATATTACGCGCTCAATTGGTGCGTCTTATTTTAGGATACGGCCAGTTTGATTGGGAAGATACGGTAATGACCATTCGCACGCTTTCGTTATTTATTGTTTCGTTGTTTGCGCAAGGTATTATTCCTCTGCTCGCACGTTCGTTTTACGCCCGCCATAACACCAAAACTCCAGTTGTTGTAAGTTTAATTTCTATTGTAATAAATATTATTGGTTCTATTATTCTTGCGCCACGATTAGGAGTTGCAGGGCTGGCATTATCGTTCTCTATAGCAAGTATATTTAATGCTTCGGCATTATGGCTGTTGTTGAGATTAGAAATAGGCGATTTAGACGACGAAAAAATATTGCGTAATGTAAGTAAAATTAGTATTGGTGCCATTATCTCTGGTTGGCTTGCATACGGAACACTCTATTTAGCGGCAGGAATGGTAGACACGCAGACAGTTCTTGGATTATTTACTCAGGGAACAGTAGCAACATTAGTGTTTGGGGCAGTATATATAGCGTATTCCTGGATTGCGAACGTAGAAGAATTTGCTGTGGTAAAAAAACTGTTTAATAAATAAATTTAAAGTAATAAAAAACGCTCGGGATATTGATTGGGGTTAGCCAATCTCACCGAGCGCTATGATATTTTGTCGAGATGTTGGGCTGTATTCAATACATACCCTTGTTCCTCCTTTCTGGGAGGTTCCTCACACCTGTGATGGTGCTAGCGGACGACCATGAAGACGCGGCTGTTCTTGCGAGGGGCGCGCCGGGGGGCGTGGCGGAAGTTGCCACTGCTGCGTTCTTGACGCTCCTGCCGGGGCTGCTGCCCTCTGGTCACCTGCGTCTGAACCTTCTGGCCCGCTCTAAGTACTGCACTCATTCCGATGCTCCCGTTATTCGCTGTTGGATCCGCCGTACTGCCTTATCCATTGTTGGAAGCATTATAGCATAGTATTAATATTTTGTCAATATTCACATACCGCATAAAATAGGCTAATATTAGCGACATGAATCAAAAGAACATCCCAAATTTCTCCATTGTTGGGCTAATAGACACCCACTCAGAGCTCATTTTGCCCTGTAGAGACGTATTGCATACGTCTTCTTTGTATAAGATTTTAGTTAAATTGGTATGACTAACAAGCAAATACGTAATTTTTGTATCATCGCGCATATTGATCATGGAAAATCGACCCTTGCGGATCGGTTTTTAGAGCTAACAAACACCATAGATAAGCGTGTAATGAAAGACCAAGTGCTCGATTCCATGGAATTAGAGAGAGAAAGAGGCATTACTATCAAACTCCAGCCCGCTCGCATGCAATGGGAAAAAGAAGGCGTAAATTACGAACTAAACCTTATAGATACCCCAGGACATGTAGATTTTGGATACGAAGTATCTCGCTCTTTAGCAGCTGTAGAAGGGGCTTTACTGTTAGTAGATGCTAGCCAAGGAGTACAAGCACAAACATTAGCAAACTTATACTTGGCTATAGATCAAAATTTAGAAATAATCCCTGTTTTAAATAAAATAGATCTGCCGCATGCAGATCCAGAGAAAGTGGAAGAAGAGCTTATGGCGCTTCTTGGATGCAAAAAAGAAGACATTTTACGTGCATCTGGAAAAACCGGCGAAGGAGTAGAGGCTGTTCTCAACAAACTAGTAGAAAAAGTACCAGCTCCAACCATAGACACAAAGAAAAACTTACAAGCACTTATTTTTGACTCCCATTTCGACGATTACCGGGGGGTTATCACATACGTCAGATTAAAAAACGGCACCGTAAAAAAAGGCGACAGCATTAAATTTATTGGAACAAAAACAGATACCGAGGTTTTAGAGGTAGGATCGTTTGCACCACAAATGAAACCACAGACAGAATTAGTTGCCGGAGAGATTGGCTATATTGTAACAGGCTTAAAAGGTATTCAAGACGCACGAGTAGGTGACACTATAACCACAAAAAAACTACCAGCAGATTCGCTAGCTGGGTATAAAAAAGTTTTACCGATGGTGTTTGCGGGCGTTTTCTGTAGAAATGGTGAAGATGTGCCAACACTTACAGAAGCCCTCGAAAAACTTCAACTAAACGATGCTTCACTATCATACGAGCCAGAAAACTCGGCGGCCTTAGGACCGGGCTTTAGATGTGGGTTTTTAGGAATGCTGCATTTAGAAATTATTCAAGAAAGGCTGCTTCGGGAATTCGAGCTCGATTTAATTGTTACCGTCCCGTCGGTAGCATATGAGGTTATACGAGTAGATGGCGAAACAGTCACTATAACAAATCCATCGGAGTTACCAGAACCTCATTATGTAGAAAAAATTCAGGAGCCATGGATGAATGTAGATATACTCACGCCAAATGAGTATGTTGGAAATATTATGCAGCTGGTGCACGACAAGCGCGGAAACGTAAATGACACCGAATATATTTCTCATGGCAACAAGCAGCGCGTTATTTTAAAATCCATATTACCATTATCTGCATTGCTTATAGATTTTTACGATAAACTAAAAAGCATATCCTCTGGATACGCGTCTTTAAACTACGAATTTAGCGGTTACCAAGACGCAGATGTTGTGCGGTTAGATGTATTAGTTGCAGAAGAACTTGTAGAAGCCCTTGCAACCATTACCTATAAAGACGAGGCGCAGCGAGCTGGTAGACATATTGTAAAAACCCTTAAAACTCATATCCCAAGGGGGATGTTCGAAATTAAGTTGCAAGCAGCACTTGGAGCAAAGATTATTGCGTCCGAGAGAATCCCGCCAATGAGAAAAGATGTAACCGCAAAATTATATGGCGGAGATAAATCTCGCCGCAAGAAACTGTTAGAAAAACAAAAGAAAGGTAAGAAAAAAATGAAAGAGCTTGGACAAGGAGGAGTTAAAATCCCTACCAAGGCTTTCTTAGAAATTCTAAAACGGTAATAATACAAAAGAATAAGTAAGAAAGAGGTGCATCTCCTCCCCCTCTTTGCATAAGAGGGGGCTGGGGGGAGTTATTTCGTCTTCTCATCCTGGGCTTGACCCGGGATCCATGCTTTGGAGAAACCCAGTTAAATACAAACCTCTCCCCAGTCACTCCGCATCCGACTCCGGACGGGGCCTAACCCTCTCCTATGCAAGGAGAGGGAATATGCCAGCCTTCTTTTTTATTTAATACCCGCTTACTCCTGAGCTAAAAAGCGGTAACAGCGTAAAGGCTATCATGCCAATAAGTAATATCACGCCAACAACAATTTTGAGCCTTTTTTTATTCTTTGATGTCATAGATAAAAATAGTGTACAATATATATAGTTGTTTGTCATTGGGAGAAGGCTCTGCGACGAAGCAATCTCAGAGATCGCTTCGGATGCCTCCCTCCAAAGGCGGGCAAGCGCGATGACAAATTAAAAATGTCATCCTGAAGGCAGCCTGAAGGATCTTCCATATAGGCTGCATACCTGTAATGAAGATTCTTCACTAATCACTCCCCGTCACAAGGACGGGACACAGCAGGATGACGTACAAAACAACATAGCTTCCACTTCGTCATTCTGAAGGAGCTCTGCGAAGTGAAGAATCTCTGACCTCTTACTCGTCTACGAGGATAGAAGCATTAAAAATACACACAAAATATGGCTGGGTTTGCATCACTGTGGCAAAAATTGTTTTTTTCTAAAATCGCCCTTGCAGTAGAGGTTATTTTGCTAGTGGTGCTTGGAATTAGTTTTGTTCAAAGCCTTACCACTCAACGAGATATTTCTAAAGAGATTGCAGCCCTTCAGCAAGAGTTTACCGAACTTACTGAACAGCAAGATATATTAAAAAGTAAACAATTTCTTGCTTCTTCTGATGCATTTGTAGAAGTGCAAGCAAAAGAAAAGCTCAATTTACGAAAAGAAGGAGAAGAGGTGATTGTGTTGGTGGACCCAGAGGTCTCTACCGAAGAAATAGCTATCCCTCAGCCTATAGACGATATACCAACTATTTCTGGGGCACGCAAATGGTGGCTCTATTTCTTTGGCTCTTAAAAATTGTTATCCTTCAGTTCCTGTAGCTGTAGAGACGTCCCGCTGGGGCGTCTTTTTGTCTTATTCCCCCTCCTAATGTAGGGAGGGGATCCGCCAGGTGGCGGAAGGGGCGGTATTATCTTATTCTTGACCTCATTCACTATTTATGGTAAGAAAAAAGCAGTTTTACGTACCTTCCACGGCTGAATAGCCGGCGAATCTACAGCCTGATCGATGAACAAGGAGCTAGACATGATACGCCTTACTAAAAAGTTCCGCGGCGAAGACGTACGTATGGGTACGGTGGCATTGGCGCTACAAGGTCAATTTCACATAGATCCCGATATCGAAGCCGAATTTGCCGGAGCTGAGATAACCTACGCACTTCTCCATGGTGGCCTAATGACTGTAGCTCTAGATGCACTCGAAGGAGATATCGAAACGGTCGGAGCCGTTGCAGAGCTTACTACTTGGGATGAGTCAGAGCTCTCAAGAGCCGATCTCGAAGCCGACGGATGGACAGTGACCGACCTCGAGTCGTCCGACTCATAGCGAAAGGAACGAGCAATGTACATCGAGCTGGAATTTCATTTCCCTCCCAGGGAAAACAGGGAAGATGCACTGGGAGCTGCCGACGCTGCCATCAGAGAGCTGTTTGCAGTAGAACAAGGCCCCTCATACAGTGACGACACTGGGGCCACATACTATCTCTCCACTGGCGACGACAGCGGATTTATCCGCAGGTACTGTGGCAGCTACGGCGACGGTGTTCGTTCGCATGCTCGTGCACATATCAGAAACCGAGCCGCGATACTCCACCCGGTCACACACCTGATCGCTAATGGCTGGACCGTCAATCAACCTGTCTACTGGGCAACTTTCGATTCCTGGAGGAAGGCAGAAAGCGCCAGCTCTTCCAGAATCCCAGAACTGGCTGTCCTTCTCGCCACAACAAGCATCCGAGCTCTACCGGGGTCTCCGGAAATCGATGAGCCCTCCCGCTTCGAGTCACCAGGAAAGACGATCCTTACTTCGGGTGGCATAGTGGTGGCGCTCATACGAACAAGCATAGAACCTCTTCAGGTCGATGCTTACGCGCATCTATCCAGTGTCGACGATAGAGGTTCGAAATCAGTACCATTCCCTTACGCAGAAGGTCTTCTTGCCGACGGTTGGAATGTCGGCACCTGGGAGACGAGTCTCTACTAAAGGGATCCATATCAAGACATGAAGGTCCTGCTGAGTAATCAACGCTTCGCAGGGCCTTCACCACTCACGATCGAGAGGAACGAGAGAATGGCCACGTACGAAGACGGAGAACGGACGGTCACGCTCACGCTTCGAATGGATACTCCCCGAAATCTTGCCGCCAATGACGACGAGGTCCTTTCGGCACCCCTCCCTACCACGCTTGTGTCAGGAGGGATTCTCACAAAACGCGAAATGCACGAGGACTACTTGAGCGCTACTGTCGTGATCTCAGACTCCTCAGGAGATCCACAGGACACATTACTGAGACTCCTTCGTGCGGGGTGGAAAATAGAGACCCCGACGTTTTCCCGAGTGTTTGCATCAAGAAGAGATGCACTGGGAGGGTGCATTGAATCAATTCCCGAGTTCCGCGCCTGGACAGGGAATCCAGCAGAAGTACTCGGTGTAGAAGGGCGCCTAAAGGAAGAGCTCGATCCCCTCCGCGAGGAGCACTCGGTCGCGGCTCTTACTTACCGGCAGGGAGCCATACTATTTACGATGCCCTGCGGGCTCGTACTGAGATTCCAGCGCGATTCCCATGTCCACGGCGCAATGACCGCCAATCTCTATGCGTCGAACGACACCCACAACGAGGTTTCAAACCAGATCGGGCTTCTGGAGAACGGATGGCTCGTCTCAACCGTATTCGTACCTTCGTTCGACTAGGAAAGCCAGCCGCCCACAGAACCAACTTCAAACCCCGAGGCCCTCAGCATAGAGAGGGCCTCATTTCTTTTACAAAAAAAACAGCCCATGGTCGGAGTCGAACCTCGTCAGAGCAAAACGTTAGGTTTCGCAAACTGACATAGTCAGCCTGCTTCACCTATTGTTTGCTCTTCCTCTCAAATAAAAATGAGGCACTTTTATTTGTAATATCCAGTACATTTCAGCCGTTTCCCGGATTTGAACCGGGGACCTTTCCCTTACGAAGGGATTGCTCCCGCTTTTACGGCGGGTCGCCGTAAAGGCGACTACCAACTGTAATCTTACAGCCCATGGTCGGAATTGAACCGACGACCTCTGCTTTACGAAAGCATCGCTCTACCAACTGAGCTACACGGGCTGTAAGATTACAAAAAATATATTTCTTAACGAAACAGGGGAATCGAAATGATAATATAACTATTCGCCACCATCCACAGGACTCATAAATCTCAATCTGATATACTTATCCTGCAAAACATTAAGCAGTATACGCAAAGAATATGAGAAAATCAATATCAATAGCTCTTCTTTTAGCTATAGTAGCTATCCCAAATTTTAGCAATGCAGGCACAGAACATGAAGGTATTTACTTAGACCAAAACACCGTAGAAAAAGGTTTTCCAGCAAAATCAGAAGACAACATTTTAACAGTCTCTATCCCTCCACATCTTTTGCGGCAACCAGCAAGAATTTCTATAACAGATGTTACCGAAAACATTAATATTCCGCCACAAGCAACCGCGCTAACTCCTATATACGATATTAGACTCCACAGAAACGGTAAGGCTCTTATTTTAGATAAATTTTTAACCTTGTTATTCGAAACGCCAGATACAAAAAAGTATACAAGCATTTATATTTGGAATAATCCAACTCAAGAATGGCTGCGGTTTGCAAGTAAAAAAAGAGGCGACACACAAATAACTGCTCGTATGGATTTTGCCGAAGTAAGAGCCGTTGTTTTTGAGTCGGCAGATAATAATCAACTTCCAGCACATATTGTAATGAAGCAGCCAGAAAAAGTTTTTCGCGAGGGAGATAAAAAGGTCCTTGGAGTAAAAACCGTAGCACCCCCAGAAATTTTTGATGTAGTAGAGGTGGCGCCATTTGCTGAGCAGAGAGGAATTACCATAACACCACAAATTCCACCTAAAGAATCGTTGACTGTTTCTAATGGCGATGCAAACACAAAAGCTGTGTCGAGCGACAGGGTGTTTAGTGTTACTATCCCAGAAAGTGCAGTATCTGCTCCTGTTATAGCCTCTATTAAAATCGTCCCCAATAATTACGGACCGCCAGCATACAGAAAATTCATAAGCGAAATTTACGAACTTAATCTTACATCTTTCGATGGAAGCCAAGTTACGCTTTTAAAACCCCTCGAAATCTCGTTTGCAATGGATAGAATGGTTGCTGCTCAAAGAAAAATTACGTTCTTTAACAAAGGCGTTGGCTGGGATCCATTACCAACAGTTGCTGATTCAGACACATTAACCCTAAACGCTCCACTGCCATTACCATTTGCGCGAATAGCTTTGTTCGAATCTACTATTATAGACGAAGGCAAGGCATCTTGGTTTCCAGATAAGCTAACAACAAAAGCAAAGCTTGGTGCTGCAAGCAACGACTACCCATTTGGCACTATGCTAACCGTAACAAATACAGACAACGATAAGACAGTAGATGTAAAAGTAATATCAACCGGTCCGTTTGTACCAGGAAGGATTATAGACCTTACCTATAGTGCGTTCTCTGAGCTTGCAAGCCCACGAGCTGGGGTGCTTAATGTGCGTGTTGAGAAAAAACAATAATACAATTTTTGTGGTATACTAAAAATACTGTGATAGTTTTTAAAGGAGTTTCAAAAAAATATCCACCCAATGTTTACGCACTTAAAGACGCAACTCTTCATATAAAACCAGGAGAGTTTGTTTCTATTGTTGGCCAAAGTGGAGTAGGTAAAACAACAATGGCAAAGCTTATTACTGCCGAACAGTCTCCAACAAAAGGAAAAATTATTATCGGTGGTTGGGATATCTCACGCATCAAAAACAGGGCAAAGCCGATTTTACGAAGACAGATAGGAGTTATCTATCAAGACTTTAAACTCCTACCAAGAAAAACCGTCTACGAAAACATTGCATTTGCATTACAAGTTTCCGGGTTTCCAAGATCTAAAATAGTAAAAATAGTTCCTCAAGTTGTAAAAATTGTCGGCCTCGAAGAAAAAGAAGAAAGATTCCCAAAACAGCTTTCTGGTGGCGAAAAACAACGAGTGGCTATTGCTCGTGCATTAGCGCATCGGCCAAAAGTTTTGGTAGCAGACGAGCCAACCGGAAACTTAGACACCGTAAACACCAACGAAATTGTAGATTTGCTGCTAAAAATAAATGGCTTCGGTACAACGGTGGTGCTTGTAACTCATAATAGAGAGGTAGTAAACGGATTAAAAAAGCGAGTAGTAACCCTCGAAGAAGGCGAAGTAGTCTCGGACCAGGCTCATGGTAAATACATGATTTAATTTTCTTGTACTATGGAAACAACAAGTAAAAAGAAACTCGTTATCCGAATTATTTTGTGGTTTATTGTGATTGTTGTGGTTGCAGGATTTACGCTTGAATACGTACGCACCAAAAAGGTGGCAAGAGACAGCATAAGAATTCACAACCTAAAGTTAGTGCAATACTTCTTAGAAGATTATTTCCTAGAAAATCAAACATTCCCTGTAGCAGAAGGGGCTCTAACGGCAGAAGAAGGGCTTACAAGCTGTAAAATAGCGTGGAACGAGCTTAACCAAACACTTACAGCAAACACGGGAGTGCTATTACCAGAAGACCCTGGCCAAAATTGTACCACAAAGCCTTATCAATACATCTACCGCTCGAATGGTGCCGATTATAAAGTAATAGCAACGCCAGAAAAATGTGAATGGGGGACAGATAAAAATATTCTCGATCCTGCTCGGCCATGCACAAAAGAATCTGGTAATTGGGCTGTTTATTCCGATGGCGCTCAAAACTGGTAACATCTATGTTGATATCATTTATACGAATTATTAAATTCGCCTTCCAGAACTTCTGGAGGAATATTTGGTTATCGATCGCGACTCTTAGTATTATCGTATTAACGCTTATATCTATAAGCTCGCTTATTTTTGTTACGGTGTTAACAAACGAGGCTATTAATTCTGTAAAACAGCTTGTAGATTTAAATGTCTCGTTTAAGCCAGAGGTAACATTAGAAGAGGTTCAAGAAATAGAGGTATCGCTTCGAGAGTTAGAACAAGTAAGCACAACTGTCTTTATTTCTAAAACAGAGGCACTAAAAGAATTCGAGGCTTTCCATAAAGACGAAGAACTTATTCAGGAATCGTTAAAAGAGTTAGACGAAAACCCGCTTGGGCATGCTTTAGTAGTGAAGGCAAAAAATCTCGAAGACTATCCATTTGTTCTTACGTTTTTCCAAGAAGAGGGCAGAGAGGATAAAATTCAGGAGTTTAATAAAAATTTCGAAAAGCATGAGGTTATTTTAGAGAAAATGGCGTTAGTAACAAAACGAGTAAGAGAACTCGCGCTTGCGATATCTATTGTATTTGTTTTAATTGCAGTCTTGATTGTATTTAACACCATCCGTATTGCTATCTACACCCATAGCGAGGAAATTAGTATTATGAAACTGGTTGGAGCCTCTAATGCCTTTGTACGTGGACCATTTATTTTTGAAAGCTTCTGGTATGCATTTATTGCAACTGCCATAACACTAGCGTTGCTGTATCCGTTGGTGAATGTTGTAAACCCATATATTAACCAATTCTTTAGCAGTAATTTCGATTTAGTAACTTATTATACTCAAAATATTGTTTGGATAGGGCTGTATGAGTTTGTGGGGATGTTGTTATTAAATTTAGTTGCCACAAGCGTTGCACTTGGGAAATATTTAGATGTTTAAGAAATTAAGCACGAAATAAGAAATTCAAAATCAGAAACAGATTCAGTTGCCATTTTTTAACATTTACATTTGTTTCTAATTTCGGATTTAGAATTTTTAATTTAAATTTTTCCCTTGACCATATGTCCTATTTTTACTACAATTACCGCGCCTTTAAGGGCGTTTTTTAAATGCCTGGATGGCTTAGCAAAATAAAATGCAGCATTTTATTTTGAGAGGAAAAGTTTACGAAAGGTGCAGTGACCTGCAGCAGCAGGACACGGAACCTGAAGTAAAACTTTGACGTGTTGGGGGATCGTCTAATGGTAGGACTGCGGCCTTTGAAGCCGTCTATGGAGGTTCGAATCCTCCTCCCCCAGTGTATTCTTTCTCATACGTTGGTATGAAAATATATTTAATAAGACATGGTGAAACAACTGGTGATATAGAGAATAGGTATGGAGGTAGTTACGATGACCATCTAACAAGCAAAGGACGTCAGCAGATCGAAAGAACTGCTAACAACCTACCTGCCAATGGCGTAGAGGTTATTTTTACAAGCCCTCTTATTCGAGCTAGAGAAGCTGCAGAAATAATAAAATCTAGGCTAGGCTGTGAAATAAAAGTAGCAGAAGGAATAAAAGAAAGGAGTTACGGAGTACTTGGCGGACTTACGAAAGCCGAGGCATTAAAAAAATATCCTGAGGCCGTAGAGATGCACAAAGATTCAAAAAATACTGACCCAGAAGGCGAGAGTCAAATTGATTTTATTCAGCGAGTGACGTCTGCCTTTAAGGATATCTCGTCAGAGAGCTATAACACTGTTGTAATTATTTCTCACGGAGGACCTATAAAAATTATACTCAAACACCTAAGCAAAAACATTCCCAGCCATATTGAGGACGGAGAAATTATCGCTGTTGATGTTTAGTAAATAAAATAGGAAACACGTAAAAACTCGGCTCAATATGAGTCGTTTTTAAATTGTTTTGACAACACGCTGTAAAAAAGAATAGAATCAAAGTATGCAAAATCTTCCATCTGCAGAAACATATCACAAAGAAGTCCAGTACATGCCATGGGACGATTTAATCACCCAGATCGCAAATTTTGTAGTAGAAAATATCCCTAAAGAAGGTACTGTTCTTGATCTTATTTGCGGAACAGGATATTTAATAGGAAAAATTCAAGCAGAGCGCCCAGATATACTATTTACTGGAATAGATTTAGAATCAAAATATATCAATTACGCTAAGGGAAAATATCCAGATGCAAAATTGTATGTATCCGATGCCCTTGAGTGGGATTCCAAAACCAGGTTTAATGCCGCTTTATGCACCGGAGGCCTTCACCATCTTCCTTATAATAAACAAGAAAAATTTATCCATAAAATTTCTGCTCACGTTAAAAGAGACGGATTCGCCATAGTGGGTGATCCGTATATAGAGGACTATTCAAATGAGCAAGAAAGAAGAGTGGCAGCAGAAAAACTCGGAAACGAATACCTTAAAGCTACTATTGAGAAGAAGGCTCCATCTGATGTTGTAAAAGCCGCCAAAAATCTTATAAAAAACGATGTAGAGCTCGTAGAATTCAAAACCTCAATAAAAAAGATAGAGCCTTATTTTAACGAGTATTTCACTAGCGTCGAAAAACATAAAACCTGGCCAAAAGAAGACACTGAATACGGTGACTATTATTTTATCTTAAAAAATTAGCAACATATTT
>ENA-OREN01000080-OREN01000080.1-marine-metagenome-genome-assembly--contig:-NODE-80-length-132301-cov-5.360880_pt1 | contig 132301 bp, 111 predicted proteins | sample MGYA00248624_ERZ508555 | MGnify/ENA primary metagenome ERZ508555 (study PRJEB26222, sample SAMN06267773) | marine metagenome | isolation source: Saanich Inlet, British Columbia, Canada | place... | reverse complement strand
CAATTCGCCGCGCACGCCTTCGGCAAACAGGCTGAAACTCATGCCGGTCTGATATTCGAAGCCACGGCTCTCACCCGGATCAATGGTCAGGGTCAGGCCGCCGTTATGCTTGTTCAACCAGGCCACCAGATCGGCCAGATGGTCACAGAGCGCACGGGCCGGGGCCGGCAGCGCCAGTCCGGCCAGACATTCAAGGGCACTATCCGCCGGGCCGGCGGCGCGCATGAGATCGCCCAGCTGTTGCCGCACGTGCGGCACCAAGGTCTCTATGGCGGCGCCATCCCTGGCATCCAAGGCCTGCCGGGCCGCCTCGGCCTCCGAGCCCTCCAGGCCAAGCGACTGGGTCAACAACGGCACCAGCGAAGGCGCGGTTAGATCCACGGAAAGGCCTTGCACACCCAGGGCCTGCAATGCTTCCGCCGCCAGCAAAACCACCTCGGCATCACCGGCCACGCCGTCGGCGCCGATCAATTCCACGCCGGCCTGGGCATATTGCCGTTCCGGCCGCAGCTGGCTGCCGCGCACGCGCAGAACCTGACCCGCATAGCACAGACGCAACGGCCGGGGCGCTTGGCGCAACCGGGTGGCGGCGATCCGTGCGACTTGCGTTGTCATATCGGCCCGCAAACCCATCATGCGCTGGGAAATCGGATCCATCAGGCGGAACATATGCCGCGCGACAGAGGCACCGGGACCCGCCAACAAGCTCTCCTCGAACTCGATCAGGGGCGGCTTCACCCGCTCGTAACCCTGCGCCTCGAACTGGGCCACCAGACGCTCGATAGACAGCGCCTCGTGCCCGGCAAAGGGGGGCAGATCGTCGTGCAAACCTTCGGGCAGCAATGCCAGTTCAGCGTAATCGGTCATGATCGCAATGTTATTTGTCAATATTTCTCGTCGGGCGCCTAGAAATTGAGAGCTTGAGCCTGCCCTACATGGGGCAAGGCACGGACCGCCGTCAAGACCGCTTCGTCAATGGGTTGATCCGTGCCGATCAAGGCAATGGCGTCGCCGCCTTCCTCGGACCGGCCCAGATGGAAGGTCGCGACATTGACACCGCCCTCGCCCAGCACCGTACCCAGGGCGCCGATCAGGCCCGGCTTATCCTCGTTGGTGAGGTAGAGCATGTGCTTGACCAACTCAGCCTCCAGCTTGATGCCCTTGACCTGGACAATGCGGGGACGGTTATCAGCGAACAATGTTCCCGCCACATCGCGGTCCTGCGCTTCCGTGGTGACCGAGACACGGATCAGGGTCTGATAGTCGCCGGTGCCCTCGTCGCGGGTCTCGCGCACCTCAATGCCGCGGTCCTTGGCGACGACAGGGGCGTTGATCATGTTGACGTTGCCAATCAACGGCCGCAACAAACCTTCAAGCACAATGGCCGTCAGAGGCCGGGTGTTCAGGCCGGCGACATGGCCCTGGTATTCAATATGCACGGACTTCAGCGCATGCTGGGTCAACTGACCGGCAAAGCTGCCCAACTCCCGCGCCAGGTTGAAATAGGGCCGCAAACGCGGTGCTTCCTCGGCCGAGACGGAAGCCATGTTGAGGGCATTGGAAATGGCTCCGGTCAACAGATAGTCGGACATCTGCTCGGCCACCTGAACAGCCACGTTGACCTGCGCCTCGTCGGTCGAGGCGCCCAGATGAGGCGTCGCGACCACGGCATCGCAACCGAACAGGACGTTTTCCTTGGCCGGCTCGGACGAGAACACATCGACCGCCGCGCCGGCCACATGGCCGCTATCAATGGCGGCGCGCAGATCTTCCTCAACCAGCAAACCGCCACGGGCACAATTGACGATACGAACGCCGGTCTTCATCTTGGCGATGTTTTCGGCATTGATGATGCCGCGCGTGGCATCGTTCAAGGGCGTGTGCAGGGTAATGAAATCCGCCCGCGCCAGCAGTTCATCCAAATCGACGCGTTCGACCCCCAGATCAACGGCGCGTTCCTCGGTCAGATAGGGATCGTAGGCCACGACGCGCATTTTCAACCCGATGGCGCGGTCGCAGACAATAGCGCCGATGTTGCCACAGCCGATCACGCCCAACACCTTGCCGTAAAGCTCCACCCCCATGAAGCGGTTCTTCTCCCACTTGCCGGCATGGGTTGACCGGTCGGCGGCGGGAATTTGCCGGGCCAGGGCCATCATCATGGCGATGGCATGTTCGGCGGTGGTGATCGAATTACCGAACGGTGTGTTCATGACACAGACGCCCTGGGCGGTCGCGGCCTCCTGATCGATGTTATCGACACCGATGCCGGCCCGGCCGATGACCTTTAGCTGGCCCTTGGCCGCGTCCAATATCGCCGGCGTCACGGTGGTGGAGGAGCGGATCGCCAGACCATCGTACTGACCGATAATCTCGGCCAGCGCTTCCGGTGTCAGACCGGGCTTTTCGTCCACTTCCACGCCGCGGTCGCGAAATACTTCCGCTGCGCGCGGGCTCATCTTGTCGGAAATCAGTACCTTGACCATGATTAGAGGGTATCCCTAGCGCTGTTCAGTACCGGCAATTAGTTAGCCGGAGAAAAATTGGCTTTCACTTCGCCATAGGCCCAATCCAGCCATGGCGTCAGGTCTTCCAGATCGGTCCGTTCCACCGTCGCACCGCACCAGATGCGCAAGCCCGTCGGGGCATCGCGGTGACCGCCGATATCAAGGGCCGCGCCCTCGGCCTCCAACAACGCCACCAGCTGCTTGGCGACCGCATTGCCGTCCGCCTGCGAAAGGGCGGTGAACCACGCGTCAACGATGGACAGGCAAACAGAGGTGGTGGAGCGGTTGGTTTCGTCCCTGGCGACATAATCGACCCAATTGGTCTTGGCCACCCAATCGGACAACACGGCCGCATTGCCATTAACCCGTTCGATCAGGCCTTGCAGGCCGCCGACTGATTTGGCCCAATTGAGCGTATCCAGGTAATCCTCGACGCACAGCATGGACGGTGTGTTGATGGTTTCGCCCTTGAAAGGCCCCTCCGTCAGCTTGCCGCCCTTGGTCAGGCGAAAGATTTTCGGCAGCGGCCAGGCCGGCGTATGGCTTTCCAAACGCGCCACGGCGCGGGGGCCCAGGATCAACATGCCGTGGGCCGCCTCGCCGCCCAGGACTTTCTGCCAGCTGAAGGTCACCACATCCAGCTTCCGCCACGGCAGCTCCATGGCGAAGGCGGCGGAGGTGGCATCGCAAATGGTCAAACCGGCGCGGTCATCGGGGATCCAATCACCATGGGGCAGACGCACACCCGAGGTGGTGCCGTTCCAGCAGAACACCACGTCGCGCTCGAAATTGACCTGGGCCAGATCCGGCAACAGGCCATAATCGGCATCCAGCAGACGGGCGTCATCCAATTTCAGCTGCTTATTGATATCCGTTGCCCAGCCGGCACCAAAGCTTTCCCATGCCATCACATCGACGCCGCGCGCGCCCAGCAGCGACCACAGGGCCATTTCCACCGCCCCCGTATCGGATGCGGGCACGATAGCGATGCGGTAATCGTCGGGCACGCCCAGGACTTCCCGGGTCTCTTCGATCGCCTTTAACAGCCGCGCCTTGCCCTCGGCCGAGCGGTGCGAACGGCCCAGAGAGGCATTTGCCAAGGCTGCAGGGCTCCAACCGGGCCGCTTGGCACAGGGTCCGGAGGAGAAGTTGGGCATGGCAGGCTTACGGTTTGGCTGCATGGCGCCAGATCCTTACAAAATTGCCGCATTATTGGCTTGCTGAGTTCGTCGTGTTTTTTGGGTTACCGTGATAGGCGGGGGCGGAGTTTACGTGCGCGCCCGCCCCTGTCAACCGTGTTTTGCCGCACTGCAACATAACGTCGCATAAGACTTGGTGTTTGACTTAATTGGGACTGTTGGTTTCAGATGCCTACAACTGCAACCAAACCTGGAAATTCATGATGATTCCGTGCCAGCGCCACTTGTTTGATATCCCCGACGACATCGCCTATTTCAATTGTGCCTATATGTCCCCTCTGATGAAAAAAGTCGTCGCCGAAGGACACAAATCGGTAGCGCTGAAAGGGCAACCGTGGCAGATCAGCCCGCCGGATTTTTTCTCGACGCCGGAGCGGGCCCGCGCACTATTCGCCCAACTTATCAATGCCCAAGCCGACGATATCGCGATCATCCCGTCCTGCAGTTACGGCACCGCGACGGCGGCGAATAATCTGCCCATAAACAAGGGCCAGGAAATACTTGTACTGCAGGATCAATTCCCCTCCCACGTTTATCCTTGGCGCGAACTGGCGGCGGACAAAGATGCTGAGATCATCACCATTCCCCGTGGCGGCAACGATGGCTGGACGCCGCGTATTCTCGCCGCCATCACCGCCAACACCGCAATCGTTGCCCTGCCTCATTGTCATTGGACCGACGGCAGCCTGGTCGACCTCGTTGCCGTGGGCCGGCGTTGCCGCGAGGTGGGCGCCGCGCTGGCAATTGACATGACCCAGTCCATCGCCGCCCTGCCGTTCGATGTGGCCGAAATCCAACCGGATTTCGCCGTCGCCGCCGGATACAAATGGATGATGGGGCCCTATAGCCTAGGCTTTATGTATGTGGCGCCGCAACACCAAGACGGTCGGCCCCTTGAACACAACTGGATCGCCCGCAAGGACAGCGAGAATTTCGCCGGTCTTGTCGATTACAAGTCCGAGTATCAGCCCGGCGCGCGCCGCTTTGACATGGGCGAAGGGGCCAATTTCATCCCCATGCCCATGGCTGTCGCGGCGCTGGAGCAATTACTGGAATGGGGTGTCGCGGAAATCCAGCAAAGCCTTTCGGTGATGACCGCCAGCATTGCCGAGCGCGCCGCGCCCCTGGGCCTCAGCGCCTCGGACCCGAGCATGCGGGCCGGGCATTTCCTGGGCCTGGGCTTTCCCGGCGAGGTTCCCGCCAGCCTGCCCGAACGCCTGAGCCAGGACGGCGTCTATGTTTCCGTCCGCGGCCAATCCATGCGGGTGACGCCGCATCTCTATAACAACGAGGCGGATATTGACCGCCTCATCAAAGTTTTAAGCACTGCATTGTAAAATCGCCGCAGAGCAATTGTTCTTTTGAAGAAACAATGTTGTGCAACTGCGCTGGATTGTCTTCGATGGATCGACAACATAGGTTCCACGCAACGACACAATATTAAACAGGAGTCATAATCTATGGCGGAAGCAGTTATCGCCCAGCCGTTCCCCTATATGGAGACGTTGGAAGCGGACAAGGATTACTACTGGTGCACCTGCGGCAAGAGCGCCAAACAGCCGTTTTGCGATGGTGCCCACAAAGCGGCGGGCGAATTCACGCCACTGAAATTCCAGGTCGATGAGGCCAAGAATTACGCTTTATGCGGCTGCCGACGCAACGACGGCAAGCCGTTCTGCAACGGCGCGCACAAGAACCTGTAAACGGATTTCTATTTCGGCTTACGGACATTGAGAAAAAACGGCCCCGGCGATCGCACGCCGGGGCCGTTTTCGCTAATATTGTATCCTCGTATTAGGGTCGATCAATCATCCCGGGCCAGGCGGGTCTCGACGATCTTGACGAAGGCGGATGCCCCAAGAGCCAAGGCAGCGTCATCGAAGTCATAGCTTGGGTTATGCACCTGCACGGCGCCCTCGTAGCCATTGCCGATGTTGAAATATGCCCCCGGCACCTTTTGCAGCATCCAGGAAAAATCCTCCGACGCCATGATCAGAGGGCCGTTGCGATCCATATTCTCTTCCCCAACCATTTCCGAAATAACATCGGAAACAAAGTTGGCCTCGCTGGGCGTATTCACCGTCGGTGCAAATAGATAGCGGAAATCGAAATCAGCCTTGGCGCCCAAGCTGGCGGCCACGCCCTCGATCGTACGGCGCATATTGTTCTCCACCGTGGCCATGGCTTTTTCAGAAAAACTGCGCACCGTGCCCGCCAGATGCGCCGTCTGCGGAATGACGTTATAGGCATCGCCTGCATGCATCTGGGTAATTGAAAGCACAGCGGTCTCGTTGGAAGAAAGATTTCGCGACACGATGGTCTGCAGCGCGGTGATGATTTGCGCGGCCACGACCACCGGGTCGACGCCGCTCTCGGGACGGGCGCCATGGGCGCCGACGCCCTCGATATTGATGTCAAAAAAGCCGCCGCCCGCCATCATCGGTCCGGGCCGCACCGCGAATTTTCCCACTTCAAGATTCTTGCGGTTGTGCATGCCAAAAATCACGTCGCAGGGAAATTGTTCGAACAAGCCGTCCTCGATCATCGCCCTGGCCCCGCCGATGCCTTCCTCGGCCGGTTGAAAGATGAAATGCACCTGGCCGTCGAATTCCATGGTCTCGGCCAGATAGCGCGCGGCGCCCAGCAACATGGTGGTGTGACCATCGTGGCCGCAGGCATGCATCTTACCGTCGTGGGTGGAGCGGTGTTCGAAGGTATTGACTTCCTGCATGGGCAGCGCGTCCATGTCCGCCCGCAGACCGACCGAGCGTGTGGAATTGCCCACGCGCAAGGTACCGACAACGCCGGTCTTGCCCAGGCCTCGGTGTACTTCACAGCCATAACCGGCCAGCTTTTCCGCCACCAGATCCGACGTTCGGGTTTCTTCAAAACCCAGTTCCGGATGGGCATGAATATCACGCCGGATCGCCGTCAGTTCATCCTGCCACGCGGCGATCTCTTCAATACTGCCAATTTGTTTATTCATTTTACGATCGAACCCCAATTGAGACGTTTGAGATCCGAGCATAGATGATTGCCGTAGCCGCGTCGAATGGAGCGCGGGCTATTACGGCTTCAGCTTGAAACTGACGGTCAGCCACAGCTTGGAGATATCCACGCCAAAAGTATCGGCGTCGTAATCGGCGTACTGCAGGGCGAAGGTTACTTTCCCCATGTCCGTGACGGTGCCCATATCGGAGGTAAAGGATTTGGCCACGCCGAGGTTCCACTCACGGCCGTAATCCGTGCTGCCGTCGTCATCGCTGAATTCGTGATAGGCGCCGAACAGCTTGATGCCGCCAACCCCGCCGATCGTTGGCAGGGCGGTCTTGGCCTTGCCATACAGATCCCGTATCCCGCCCGTTGGCGTGGTCAGGAATTGATCGGTCACGCCGTTGAATTTGTGCAGGGTCGCCAGCGGCGTCCGAAACGACTGGGCGCCGTTACCATCCAACTGTTCCACCCCGGCGCTAAGCCGCCAAGAGCCATAACCCAGGCCGGGTTCCACATTGTAGTAGGAAAGATTGTAATCGGCGGCGTTGTTGCCGTGATCTTCCTGATAGGCATAGGCGCCCGCGAAGAAGGCGGTAACATCATCGTTCAGCTTTTGCTTAGCGTTGACCAGCACGCCATAGCTGGCCGAGGAGTTGGCAGCCTGGGCGGCCCGGTCATAATCCAGGAACAGCGCGAACGGCGTCACCGTGACCGGCTTGAAGCCGCTATATCGCGCCCGCAGGCCATGGCCCTTTAAACCCAGGCGCCCGGCGGCCGAGTCCCGGCCAAAGATGCGGTGCGCCTTGTTGATGAACAAATATTCCAGCTGGCTGTCCGGCAATGCCTTGGTGCTCAGACGCGCGGCATCATAGGTCTGCTCGTTCTGGCGGAAGCCTACATTGCCGATAAAGCGGGCGTTGTCCCAGATCACCCGCTGGCGGCCAAGCTTGAAACTACTCTTGGGGATCACCCCGTCGGCCACCAGAAAAAGCTGGTTTACCGCCAGGTCATCAGGGTCGGCGACCACCGGATAGTTGGTCTTGCCATTGATGGAATCGTTGAACCGCTGCCCGCCGAGATGTTCGATCCACTCAACATCAAAGGCGCCGCCAATACCCATCACGCGGCCGGTCTCGTATCCGGCGCGAACGCGGACGGTCTGCGCGGCGGCATCCTTGGCGCGGCCGCTTTGCTCCACCTGCTCCATGCGATAGCGCACATCCAGGACCGGTTTGCCGCCCTCGATCAAGGCTTTCAGATCATCCGCCTGTGCGGTGGAAACCCAGGCCAGCGAGAGGGCCGCGACCGCCGGCAATGAAAAAGCGGCGACGAAGCGGCGCGCGTTGTTACATTTCGTAAACATTACAAACCCCTAATCAAGAATCTCAACCGCAACGTAACCAACGGCTAATTCTCATGCCTTGACCAAACTCAAGAAACGGCAACACCGGCCTGAGCCGGCATGACAGTTACTGCAATTCGGGCAAGCTCAACGGTGAGATATTCAAGCTTGTACGTCCGGCATAGTCCCTGTCAGGAACCCCCGCTTCCATGCGTGCCTGGGCGCCGGCCAGACGGGCCGCCGCGCCGGCGCGATCCAAGGTGATAACCTCGTGGTCGCGGACCACCTGGCGGCCATCAATATAGACATCCTTGACCGCCCGTTCGGCAGCGGAATGGATCAGGCTGACCAGGGGGTCGCGCACCGGTATCATGACCGGATTGGTCAGATCCAAGACGACCAGATCCGCCTTGGCGCCTACGGCCAGCCTGCCGATATCGTCACGCATCAGAGCCTCGGCACCCCCGACCGTGCCCGCATGAAAGACATCCGAGGTCGAGGCGGCATGGGCATCCCGACTGGCGACCCGGGCCAGAATGGCGGCGTAACGCATATCCTCGAGCATATTGTGGGGCAGGGTATCAGTGCCGATGCCAAGCACCACGCCGGCCTCTTTATAGCGGCCGAAATGTTCCAGCACCGGGCCGTAGCGCATGAACGGTGTCGGACAATGCGCGATCGCGGTATGACTGTCGCCAAGCAGCTTCAGGTCGGTCTTGGTATGCCAGCGAATCCAGGAATTATCATCCAGAAAAATAGCGTGAGCGATGATCGTGCCCCGGCCCAGCAGGCCTTTCTCGGCCATGAATTGGATCGGCGTGATGCCATGGCGCTGCACCATGATGTTGAACTCCATCACCGCCTGGGCGGCATGGATGGTCCAGGGGATGCCGCGCTCCTTGGCGGCGGCATGGCTTTCCACCAGAATTTCAGGCGTGTTGTTTTCGATCTGGCTGGGCGAGACCATGCCCGAGAGCCGTCCCGATGGATGCGCCCGGACCTCGTCAATGATATCGAGGGCAGCCTGAAAATCCCGTTTGCCCTTGGCGATATCCTCGACAACGTGAAGTTCGTGACCATTGGGCAGCCGCCAGCTCGCCGTATTGAAGCCGGGCGCCGCATACATCCGCAGGCCGCTGCGCGCCATCACATCCAACCAGCCGGGATAGGGGAAGGTGACATCGGCCAGAGTGGTCACGCCGCTTAACATCAGGTCGGAATAGGACACTTCGGCGCCGTATTTCAGATCCTCGGGGTCGGCGCGGTAGGCGCACGAACGTTCGTACAGGCCGGTCATATAATGGGCGGGAACGCCATGGTCCTCGCGGATGCCCCGGTACATTACCTCGGTACAGGGGTGGCCATGAATATCGACCAGACCCGGCATCAGACATTTGCCCGCGCCGTCGATCACCTCGTCACTGTCGCCATCGTAATCGCGGCCAACGAATTTAATCTCGTTGCCGGCAAAAACCAGATCGCCGCCTTTCAAATAGCCGTGCCCGCCCAGGCTCTCATCCCATGCAACAATCCAATCGACGTTTTTGAAATGCGTCGTCGTCATCTAATCTCTCCCAACATCAAATACAGTCATCAAATTTGATCTTATCCGGCATTCTTCGGAAAATTCTTGCAGGCCGGATCGATCGGCACCCAGGGCAGCGCGCTGTCGGTCCACAGGTTGACCCGTGGTTTGAACCAGCCAGGATCATCGAGCGAGCCGGCCTTCAACGCAAGGGCATCAGGGCGGGCCGCAACCTCGGAATACAGGGACGAGCCGCAATTTGGGCAAAACACCCGGCTGATCTGATTGCCGCTGTCGCCGGTATCCAGATAGGTCTTCGTCTCACCCACGATTATGATGTCCTCGCGCGGCACCAGGGCGGACATGGAAAAAGCGGAGCCGGATTCTTTGCGGCAGTCCGCGCAATGGCAGGCCAGTTGCAATCTCGGCTCGGCCTTGATTTCATATCTCACCTGCCCGCACAGGCAGCCGCCGGTGATTTTATCAGCCATCTTTCTTCTCCATGACATTCAAGACACGAGCCATCTTAGAAATTTTTTTGCCATAGTTGAAGCAGCACCAAGATCGCCTTCGCGTCGGGACCGTGACCGGCCTAGTGGGAATGGCGGCTTTTAAGCAGGAATGCTATTGCGGCAATTGGATACATGGGCGAAAACAAGGCATCATTTTACAGCTGCCAGGAACGGAACCAGCATGGACATGGACAGAATTCGCGCCGAAACGCCGGGCGCCGAAAAGGTCATTCACCTGAACAATTGCGGTGCCGGCCTGATGCCGCAGCCGGTGCTGGATGCAGTGATCGCCCATCTGCGTCTGGAGGCGGAGATCGGCGGTTACGAGGCCGAGGACGCGGCGGCGGCGGCCTTGGACAATACTTATGGCGCGCTGGGTAAATTGTTGAACTGCGGGCTGGACGAGCTTGCCGTGGTCGAGAACGCCACCGTCGCCTGGGACATGGCCTTTTACGGCCTGCCCATGGGACCGGGCGATGTGGTGCTGACCGCCGTGTCCGAATACGCTTCCAACTATATCGCCTATTTGCAGCGGGCCGCGCGCGACGGCATCGAAATCCGCGTGGTGCCCAACGACAACACGGGGCAAACCGATGCCGCCGCCTTGGCCAATATGATCGACGACCGGGTCAAGCTGATCTCCATCACCCACGTGCCCACCAATGGCGGCCTGATCAACCCCGCCGCCGCGATCGGCAAGGTAGCCCGCGACGCCGGCGTGCCCTATCTGCTGGACGCCTGCCAGTCCGCCGGCCAGATCCCCCTGGATGTGGCGGCCATCGGTTGCGACATGCTGTCGGCGACGGGGCGCAAATTCCTGCGCGGCCCACGGGGCACGGGTTTTCTTTATGTCCGCGATAGCATGTTGGAGCGGCTTGACCCGCCGTTCCTCGACCTGCATGCCGCGGCCTGGACCGCGCCCGAACAATACGAGATGCTGCCCAACGCGCGGCGTTTCGAGAATTGGGAGAATTATGTGGCCGGCAAGGTTGGCCTGGGCGTGGCCGTGGATTACGCCCTGGAGATCGGCCTGGATGCAATTGCCCAGCGCGTGCAAGGCCTCGCCGATGGCCTGCGTCAGCGCATGGCGGCGCTGCCCGGTATTACGGTGCAGGATCTGGGCGCCGAAAAATCCGGCATCATCAGCTTCTCGGTCGCCGATAGATCCGCCGAACAGGTCGCCGGCACGTTTGCCGCCGCCAACATCAACATCTCGACCTCATCGGCCCAGTCAACCCAACAAGACATGCACCATCGCGGCATCGCGATGATGAACCGCATGGGGCTGCATTACTACAATACGGAGACGGAGCTGGACCGCTTCATGGACTGCCTGGAAGCTATTTAGTAGCTATTTGACGGTGTAGCCCTTGGCCTTCAGCTTGGCCATGGCGGCGGCGGCCACCGCGGCGCCGTTCTTTTTGCCCCAGATCACGCCGGCCTCGCGGCCGCCCAACATTATGGCCGGTGCGGCGTTGCGGGCCTTTTGCCCCAGGGGCGAGGCGTGAAAGGCCAACAAGCCGTCGATCTCGGCGGCGGTAAAGGTCTTGGCATAGACCGCGACGATCAGGTCCAGGAACTCGTCCCGCCGCGCGGTTAGTTCAGCGGCGAAGGCATCCACGTAAGCATCGGCCATTTCGTTCGAGGCGCCGGAGTGTCCAGCCAAAAAACTCTTGCGGACCAGGGGGCGCTGGCGATCGATCACCCCATCGGCCACGGCCCGGGCGCCATCCATCTCGATCAACTGGCGGATCTTGTCATTGGTGCTCTGTTGCGCCTGCGCCGGCAGCATCACAAGCAGAAAGGCGAAAGACAACAGAACCGTGGCGAAGCGTTGCATGAGCATCCTCATTGGCTGAATATAATTCCTGAACCAGGCCTTAGAATCACACAGCCCGGTTTAGGTCAAGGGCGCGTTGCCGCGCCGCGGCGGCTGACGTAACCTTGCCTTGGATCGGGGAGGAATATCAGGCATGCCGATCTCGCATCTGGAACATTTTTTGATCATCGCCGACGACGTCGAGGCAACCACCGCATGGTATGTGGATATGCTGGGCTTTCGCCTGGGCGGGCACCCTGATTTCGGGGTGCCGGTCAACTGGCTCTACCTGGACGACGGCGATGTCATTCACATCGCCCAGGCGCCCAAGGATGAAATTGATGGTAAGACACCGGTTACCACCAGCCGTGACAACATTGCGCGCGGCGGCCGTCCCATCCATCACATCGCCTTCCGGGCCAGTGGCCTGAAACAGACTTTGGCGCATCTAGAGGCAAAGGGTGTGACCTATATTGAGCAGCAGGCCGGGGCGCAAAATCTATATCAGCTCTTTCTGCAAGATCCCAACGGCATCACGGTGGAGCTTAACTTCCCGGCGGCAGAGGCCGACGGCTTGAAGCCGCCCAAACTGGCCCTGGCCTTGGGCGAAAAGGACTAAGACCAGATGTCAGAGCAGAAGCATGACAAAACGGCGCATCTGGCGGCTTTCTCCAAGGCCTTCAACGGCAATGACGTGGCGGCAACGGCGGCACTGGTAACGGAGGATTTTGTCTGGATTTTCTATGAAGGCCCCGACAGCCCCGATGGCCGCGTCTTGCGTGGCGCGGCGGCGGCCTGCGCCGCCGTGGTGGAACGTTCCGGGCAACTGAAGACGCCGATCCGTTTTACCGAAGCAGAACAGTATCCTTGCGGCGAGCGGATCTTCACCACCTATCGGGCCGTGGGTGAATTCCACGCCACGGGACCTTTTGATGTACGCGCGGTGGATATCTATACCTTCCGAGACGGCAAACTGGCGTCCAAGGATACGTACTGGAAAAAGATCACGGACTAGGGCCATATAGGGGCATGGCTATATTGAAAATCGCCCGGATGGGGCATCCTGTTCTGCGCCGGCCCGCCGATGATGTCGCCGAGCCGACGGCGCCGGAAATCCGCGCCCTAGCCAATGATATGCTGGAAACCATGGTCGATGCGCCGGGCGTCGGACTGGCGGCGCCACAGGTGCATGTGCCCCTGCGCATGGTGATCTTCCGCGTGCCTCTGACGGAGGTCGAGAGCCTGGCCGGGGGTGACGCGCCCCTGACAGTTTTGATCAATCCGGTTCTCGAACCCCAGGGCGAAGAAATGGAAGAGAATTGGGAGGGCTGTCTGTCCCTGCCGGGCCTGCGCGGCCTGGTGCCCCGGTACAGCCATCTGCGCTATCACGGCCTCGGATTGGATGGTGAGGCGATCGACCGCACCGTGGATGGCTTTCACGCCCGCGTGGTACAACATGAATGCGACCATTTGGACGGCATTCTCTATCCCCAACGCATGCGCGATCTGACCGGATTGATATTTGAAAGCGAAATGCGCCACGTCATCGCCGAAACCCGCGCCAGGGAACAGGCCCAAGCAGAGGCGGAAGAACAATGAGCGATACCGAGACAAGAAATGAAACCCGCCGGACAATTTTGCAGGCCGCGCTGAACGCCGTGCCTTTTGATGGCTGGTCCATGGACGCCCTGACCGCCGGCATGGAGGCGGCCATCCGCGCCGGCGTTGATCCCGCACAGGTGAGATCCGCGTTCCCCGGCGGCGCAAACCAACTGCTGCATTTCTTCATAGCCGAAGCCGACCGCGAGATGGTGGCCCAGGCTGCGGCCCTTGGCCTGGCCGATGGCCCCGTGCGGGAGCGGATCAGCGGCATTATCCGCCTGCGCCTGGACGCCCTGGCACCGCATAAAGAGAGCATTCGCCGTGCCCTGACATTGCAGTTGTTACCGGGCCGGGCGCCCAGCGCCATGCGCGGTCTGTACCGCACGGTCGATGCCATCTGGCGGGCCGCGGGCGATGACAGCACCGATTTCAACTATTACAGCAAGCGGGCCATGCTGGCGGCGGTCTATAGCAGCACGCTGCTGCACTGGCTGGATGATACATCGGATGATTGCGCCGAGACGTGGGAGTTTCTGGACCGGCGCATCGCAAATACTTTGCGGATCGGCAAGGTTAGGCGGCGGGCCGGGAAACTGCTGCGCCGTATTCCCTCGCCCCTGCCGGCCCTGGCCCGGTTACGTCATGGCCCGGGCGCTCGGCCGGAAGCCTAACCGCCAAGTTTGCGCCCAATTTGCAGCTAGTTCTTGGGCGTCCTCAGGGTCCATTCCACGGTGTGGCGCAGAACCTTGCCCAAGGCCCGGTCAAACGCCTTGATCACCTGGCGCATTTCCGTACCTTCCGACTTGATGACCGCTTCAAAGGTCTTCGAGGCGATGATCGCGCGCCGGGGCAATTTCACCAGTTTGGCATTCAGGCGTACCCGCACGTTGGGGATGCCGTTGGCGTCGAAATATTCCGCCTGAAACTCCCGCATCTCGGTCTTTAGATTGTAATCGGAGCGCAGGCCAATGGCCTTGCGGCCCACGGCAACGATAGCGCCGCTGTTTTCAAAGCTTTCCACCAGCAAGGTCTGGAACATGCGCGGGGCCCGTTCGGTCCAGCGGGCGCGGGCGAAGTATTTCATTTCCGTGGCCGAGGCGCGCAGCGCGATGCGGTCGACGTTCAAGCCGCCAGAGGCGACCGGTTCCTCCACCACCAACTGCCATTTAGCCTGCGGCAAGCCAGCGGCGAAGGTGTTCTTCGGCGTCAGGGTATAAAGGTTCGGCGGCGGGCCGCCCAATGACGGCAACAGGCCGTCACAGCCCGTCAGGGCAAAAGCCAACGGAAGCAGGCAAAGCCAAGCCAAACATCTTTTTCTATAGCGTGTCATCGTCATCATTTCGCCTCGAAGCCGCCACCCTGATCACCAAACAAAAACTGCGCCGGATCGCTTTGCAGATCCTCAATCAACAGGGACGCGGACGAAATCAGCACCCGCGCCTCTTCCAGGAACCGGGTCAATTCCAGCAAGCCGTCGTTGGAAAAGGCCGTCAGCCCTTGGCGGTTGTCGGCCACCAGGGTATGCAGTTCCTTGCCCACGGCCTCGAACTGTTGCGAGGCGGCACTCAAATCCGACAAGGTCTGGCGCAACTCCCCCTCCATCAAACTATCCGCCGCACTTAAGGTACCCCGCGCCACGGACAGGGTCGCATCCGCGCCATCGATCAAACTGTTCAGCCGGCCCATCAATTGGTTGGTCTGACCCGCGATTTGTTGCAGATCACCCAGCATCTGCTCCAGCTCAGGCCCCCGTTTGGCCAGACGGCTACTCAGATCATCCATATTGGTCAGGATATTCCCAAAGGCTTCGCGGTTGTCCTCGTTGGCCAGTTTGGTCACCGCTTCAACCAGGATAATTGCCCGGTTGATCAATTCGGGCGCGCCGGCAAAGAATGCCTGTATCGCCGAACGTTCCGATCGCAGCAGGGGCAGCTCGCCATTCGGCCCGGGCTTGGGCGGACCCGCCGCCGCCGAGCCGCCACCTAGCTGTATAAAGGCGACGCCGGTGATGCCCTGCAATTCCAGCTTCGCCACCGTGTCGGCGCGGACCGGGGTCTCGCGCGCCACCTCCAATGTGACCTGAACCTTGGAAGGATCGTCCCTGGCGATTTCAATCGCTGTGACAGCGCCCACGGGAATGCCATTGTAGCGCACGTCGCCACCCAGCGACAGGCCAGAGACCGCCTCCACGAAGGTGACCCGGTAGTAGGCAAATTCCTGATCGATTTCGATCTTCGCCAGCCACAGCACGAAGCCGAACAAGCCGATCACGACGACAAGCACGAACGATCCGATCACCACATGATTGGCCCGGGTTTCCATTTCTTAGGTACTCGCCTCTTCTAACAACTCTTCCTTTTGGGGCTGTGCCGCGCGGGCCCTGGGGCCATGAAAATATTCCTGCAGCCAGGGGTGTTCGTGACGCAGCATATCGGCCATGGTCCCAATCACCATAACACGCTTCTCGGCCAGCACCGCGATGCGATCGCAGATGGCATGCAGACTGTCCAGATCATGGGTCACCATGAACACCGTCAGGCCCAGATTGACCTGCAGGCGCCGGATTAATTGATCAAAGTTCGCGGCCCCGATGGGATCAAGGCCGGCGGTCGGTTCATCCAGGAAAATCAAATCCGGATCCAAGGCCAGGCTGCGGGCCAGGCCGGCCCGCTTGCGCATGCCGCCGGACAATTCCGAGGGATATTTCGATCCCGCCTCGGGCGGCAGGCCGACCATGGCAATTTTCAGAGCGGCGATCTCGTCGCGCAGCCGCGCCGGCATGCCCAGATGTTCCTTCATGGGCACTTCGATATTCTGCGCCACGGTCAATGACGAGAAGAGGGCGCCATCCTGGAACAGCACGCCCCAGCGCTGCTCCACCGCCAGGCGTTCCTCCGGCGTGGCCTGGCCCAGATCCTGACCAAACACTTCGATGCGGCCGGCGGCGGGACGGTTTAGGCCAATGATAGTGCGCAACAGCACCGATTTTCCCGTGCCAGAGCCGCCGACGATGCCCAGGATCTCGCCCCGGCGTACTTCTAAATCAAGATTGTCATGGATCACCTGATCGCCGAACTGGGTTCTAAGGCCCTGCACACGGATAATGGCGTCTTCCATGATCTATACTCCCACGGCGGCGAAGAAGATCGAGAACATGGCGTCAACCACGATCACCAGGAAAATGCCGGTAACGACCGAGCGGGTGGTCTGCTGACCAACGCTTTCGGCACTCCGGGTCACCCGCAAACCTTCGAGGCAGCCGACCATGGCAATCAGAAAGGCAAAAAACGGCGCCTTGATAATGCCGACCCAAAACGACCAGAGCGAAACCGCATCCTGCAGCCGCTCGAGGTACAGGCCGGGTGAAATATCCAGGGCCAGCCAACACATCAGCATGCCGCCGAACAAGCCCAGCATGTCGGCGAAGAAGGCCAACAAGGGCAGCGTGATGACCAGGGCCAGAACACGGGGCAGGACCAGCACCTCCATGGGGTCGAGACCCAGGGTGCGCATGGCGTCCACTTCCTCGTTTACCACCATGGAGCCGATCTCGGCCGTGAAGGCGCTGCCCGAACGGCCGGCGACCACGATGGCGGTCAACAGAATGGCGATCTCGCGCAGCACCGAGACGGCGATCAGATTGACCACGAAGATCTCGGCGCCAAAGCGTTGTAGCTGCGTCGCGCCTTGGTAGGCCAGCACCACGCCGATTAAAAACGAAATCAGTCCGACGATGGGCAGGGCGTTAAAGCCGACCTTTTCCATATGATAGACCAAGGGCACCAGACGCAGCCGGCTGGGATGGCGCAGACTGCCCGCCAGGCAGACCAGCAACAGACCCAGAAAGGCCACCTGCTGTTTTGCCTCCTCGCCAACGTCGACGGCGCCCCGGCCCAACCGCTCCAGCACCGCCAACAGCGCGGCTGGGTGCGGCGGTTCAATCTCGGCCGGTTGATCGTTGGCGGCAACCTGCTCCAGCATGGTCTGATAGGCCGGCGTAAGGCCGGCGAAATCGGCCCGGCCGCCCCCCGCCCGGCAGGTCTTGAGGGTACGGTACAACAGCCAGGCCCCGGCGGTATCCAGGCGTTCGACCGCCCCGAGGTCGAGCACCACCGGCATATCATCCGTCGGCGTGAGATCCCGCAGCTGAAGATCCAGCCGCGTTACATTGCGGGCATCCCAATGGCCGCCGGCCTGCAACAGCATCGTACCGCCCTCTCCCGCCGCCGATTTCAGCCAACCCTCCGCCATGCGTCGCGAATCCTTGTTTCCCGATACACCAACGTGACATGGCGCGGGGTTATCAGGCAAGATGGCCAGCAGGTTAAATTTTTCCACAAACCGTCGGAGCCGAGATGCCAAAATTCGCCGCCAATCTGACCGTTCTGTTTACCGAGATGCCGGACGAGGAACGTTACGCCGCCGCCGCCAAGGCCGGCTTCAAGGGCGTGGAGAGCCTGTTCCCCTATGTTCACGGCACGGCTGAGCTGAAAGACTGGCTGGGTGCCGGGGACTTGGAATTGGTGTTGATCAATGCGCCCGCCGGCGCTTGGAGCAACGGCGAGAGGGGCCTGACCTGCCTGCCCGACCGCAAATCGGAATACCGCGACGGTATCGGCCAGGCCATTGAGTATGCCCAGGCCCTTGGCTGCGAGAGGATCCATGCCGTCGCCGGCTTGGCGCCCGAGAGCGGCCCGGCACGCACCGCCTTTGAAGATACTTATAGAGAGAACCTGGCCTGGGCGGCTGATCAGTTGGCGCCCCTCGGCTTGGACCTGATGATGGAGCCCATAAACGGCAAGCGCGATGTGCCGGGCATGTTCCTGCAAACCACCAGCCAGGCCAGGGGCATCATGGCCGAGCTGGGACGGCCAAACCTGCGCCTGCAATTCGACGTCTATCATGTACAGATCATGGAGGGGGATCTGGTACGCCGGTTCGAGGACTGCCTGCCCGATATCGGCCATGTGCAAATCGCCAATCCGCCCGACCGGCGGGAGCCGGACGAGGGCGAGATCAATTTCCCCTATCTGTTCAACGCCATTGATGCCGCCGGCTACGACGGCTGGATCGGTTGCGAATACAATCCCCGCGCCGGCACCGCCGCGGGCCTGGGCTGGGGCGCCGATTACGGTCTGACAACGGATTAGAGCAATTTTCAATTAATCGGAGTCGCCCAAGACTTGTTTGGCGCAACATAGATTATTGCTTCAATTGCTCTTTTCTGAAGAGTCTGAGCATGTTTTGAAGAAACATACTCTAGGGCTGTTCGCGGGCGGGCTTAGCTTGGCGGATCGGAACAGCTGGAAGCGGAACGATTGCGCATGCTTGATCCAGGCCAGATGCTGTTACTGCCCTCCCTCGGCGCGGCGCTATTGTTTCTGTTGAGCCGTCACCGCGCGCCGTATCCGGGCAGCCCGGTGATCAAGGCACTGGGTTGCGCGCTGTTGGCGGTCGCGGCAATTCCCACGGCACCCCTGCTGGCCGTGGCATTGGCACTATCGGCATTGGGCGATTGCTTCCTGGCCTTGCGCGGCGAGCGGCATTTTCTAAATGGCTTGATCGCCTTTTTAGTGGCGCACATTGTCTATGCCGCAATCTTCGCCCAGGCCTGGGCGCCTTCGATGGCCAGCCTTTGGGGTGCGGCGGCTGTGGTCTTGGCAGGGATCATTCTGGCGGTCTGGCTGTATCCCGGCCTGGGCAAAATGCGGCGGCCGGTACTTGCCTATACCTCTGTCATCGTGACCATGGCCGTCATGGCCCTGCAGGCGGATTATCAGCCCGGCCTGCTGGTGCCGGGCGCTCTTTTATTCATGTTTTCCGACAGCTGTATCGCCGTCCGCCGTTTCAAATCCGACTTCGCATTTAGCGGAGAATTGACCTGGGCCACTTACTATGGCGGCCAGCTGTTGCTGTTTCTTGCGGTCATGGGCGGCTAATTTCTTTCCATGAGAGGCTGATTCCAGGCCGATCTGAAAAAAATCCTACAATTTCCTGAATTTAGACGTTGACGTAACGTCACTAACAACATTGTAATGGCGGCGACTTCAACCTACGGAAATGTTCAGGGAGGCTATCGTGGGACTTAAAGGACTACTTAAACTATCTACGGCTGCTGTGGTGTCATTGACACTGGTGGCTGGCGCTTCTTCATCCGCCAATGCGGTTGGGAAAGTAAAATGGAAAATGCAAAGTGCATTCGGCTCCAAATTGTCGATTATCGGCGAAGTGGCGCGGCGTTATCAGGACATTATCAGCGATATGTCCGGCGGCGCGATGAAGATTAAATTCTTCGAGCCTGGCTCTTTGGTACCGACCCTGCAGGGTTGGGACGCAGTCAAGGCCGGTTCAATCGATGCCATGTGGGGCACGGCCGGTTATCATGTTGGCAAATACCCAGCGCTTTCGTTCTATACCGCGGTGCCTTTCGGCCCTCGTGGCGGCGAATTCCTGGCGTGGCTGCAATATGGCGGCGGCGACGAGATCTATGACGAGCTCTATCACGAGAATGGCGTGCATGGTTTGCATTGCGCCCTTATCGCGCCAGAGACGTCGGGCTGGTTCCGCAAGAAATACAACTCCATTGCCGAACTGAAGGGCCTGAAAATGCGCTTCTTCGGTCTGGGCGCGGTCGTGATGACCAAGCTTGGCATCTCCACCCAGCTGCTGGCCGGCGCGGATATTTATCCCGCTCTGGAACGTGGCGTGATCGATGCGACGGAATTCTCCATGCCTTCGATCGATTATGACCTTGGCTTCTATCAAATCGCCAAGTTCAACTACTTCCCCGGCTGGCATCAGCAATCGTCTGTTGGCGAACTGTTGATGAACAAAAAGGGTTGGGACGCTCTGGACAAACAGCAGCAGGCGATCGTCAAGACCGGTTGCGGCGACTCGATCACCTGGTCGAACACCCGTTCAGAGGCCAAGCAGTTTGAAGCCATGGCCAAGTTGAAAGCCAAGGGCGTGACCTCCGTACGTTGGTCAGATGCTGATTTGGACATCCTGCGGAAAGCATGGGAAGAAGTGGTGGTCGAAGAATCCGCCAAGGATCCCCTGTTCAAGAAAGTGCACGCCAGCTATTCAGCTTTCCGTGCCAAATACAAGATCTGGAAAGATCACGGCTATCTGAACTAAGACACGGACTTGACCATATAGGGTCAAGACTGCGATAAAGCTGGGCCCCGGTTTTTCCGGGGCCCAGTGATATTGACGACTTGAGACAGACGACCACAATAAGAATCACGCCGCGTATATTCGTTTAGAAATCTGCATCAATCTAACGTTTGACGGCATCAATCCCGATAGACACCAATGTAACCGGCACGATGCGCCGGAACGGAATTCAAATCATGGAATTTATTTCTGAGTATCTTCCGATCTTCATGTTCTTGAGCTTGGCGGCCTTGTTGTTCACCGGTTATCCGGTGGCCTTTATTCTTGGCGGCCTGGCGATTGGCTTCGGCTTGATCGGCTATAGCCTGGAAATGTTTAAACTCATTGAGTATTTCAATTTCATGCCACGTATCTGGGGCATGGCGGCGGAAAACCTAGTTCTGGTCGCGGTGCCAACCTTTGTTTTCATGGGCACCATGATGGAACGAAGCGGCATCGCCAACGAGATGCTGTATTGCTGTCAGGTGCTGTTGCGCCGGGTGCCGGGCGCCCTGGCCCTGGCCGTGACCGTGATGGGCACCATCCTGGCCGCCATGACGGGTATTATTGGCGCTTCGGTGACCATGATGACCGCGCTGGCCCTGCCGGTGATGCTGCGGCAAGGTTACCATCAAACGCTGGCGACCGGCGTCATCGCCGCGTCGGGCACCTTGGGTATTTTGATCCCGCCCTCGATCATGCTGATTATCATGGCCGATCTGCTGTCAATTTCGGTCGGCACGCTGTTCATGTCGGCGATTATTCCCGGCCTGGTGCTGGCTGCGATGTACCTAACCTTCGTGACCTCTTGGGCCAAGATAAAGCCTAGCATTGCGCCGCCCCTGCCGCCCGAGTTGCTGCATGTGCCGTCCAACGAATTGGGCCCGCTATTGGTTCGGGGCTTCTTCCCACCGGTGGTGCTGATTGCCTTTATTAAGGGTTCGATCCTGTTGGGTTGGGCCACGCCTTCGGAAGCCGGCGCCGTTGGTGCCTTTGGCGCCATGGTTATCGCCATCTTCAAGGGCACCTTGAAATGGGATGTGGTGAAGGGCGTTTGCCAATCATCCGGCCTGACCATCGCGATGATCTTCTTCATCGTCATGTCCGCCACCTGCTTCGCTTACGTCTTCCGCTCCTTGGGCGGCGATGACGTGGTCGAGGAATTGATCCTGGAAGCCGGCCTTGGTTCCTGGGGCCTGTTATTCCTGATCATGGCGATCGTCTTCTTCTTGGGCTTCTTCCTGGATTGGGTCGAGATCACCTTGATCGTGCTGCCGGTGTTCGCGCCTTTGGTTGCCGAGCTGGATTTCTCCGGCCATGTGGCTGACGAAGCGGTGGTCTACTGGTTCACGGTTCTGGTGGCTATCAACCTGCAAACCTCGTTCCTGACCCCGCCATTTGGCTTTGCCTTGTTCTATATGAAAGGCATCGCGCCAAAAGAAGTGGACATCAAGAACATCTACCTGGGCATTATACCGTTCGTGTTCATCCAAGTGATTGGCGTTATCCTGGTGTTGATCTGGCCACAGATCGCGCTGTGGCTGCCTGGCATAGTGTACGCTTAGATTAGGAGGCGATGAGATGACGGAACAAACAATGTCGACCCGCGAGATGAGTTCTCATCCCCTGGTACTACTGTCCTACAAGCTGAAGACCATCGTGGAATTTTTTGGCCAGCGGGGTGCCTATTTCATCCTGCCCCTGGTCGGCTTCACGATGATTGATGTGTTCGGCCGCAAGCTGACCAACACGGCCTTCGATTTTCAGCTTTGGCTGGTGGAGAACGTTAGCCTGTATTTCCAATCCACCATGCTGCAGGAATTGGAATGGCATGTGCATACGGCCTTGTTCTCCTTGGTTTTGGGTTATGGCTTTACCCGCAACCGGCATGTCCGGGTCGATCTGATCCGCATGCATTTGCAGACCAAGGCACAGGCGGTTATCGAACTTATCGGCACCACGTTCTTCATGATCCCCTACACCATCGTGGTGATCTATTTCTGCTATATCTTCACCTATGACTCCTTCGTCACCAACGAGATTTCACCGTCTCTGGTGGGCATGAGCCATCGCTGGATCATCAAGACGGTACTGGGCGTCGGCCTGATCGTCGCCTTGTTGTCGGGCATCGCTGTCTGGCTGCAATGCATTATGGTGGCCTTTGGATCAAAGGATCTGCGCTTCGAACTGATGACCCTGGAGTGGCCCGAGGATATGGGCGACGGCGTCGAAGGTTACAAGCGCATGGTCCTGACCGAGCAGGAAACCGATATGAAAAAGATCGGCGAGGCCGGCAAGGGTTAACTAGCTACTCTCGAGCAAGACAAGAAACAACAAAGCCCCCGGCGATTTCGTCCGGGGGCTTTTTTGTTTGGAGCAATTTATCCGCGATCGAGCGAACATAAGTTGCTCTTGGCGCAGCGATTGAGGCGCGCGCTGGGACTGCGCCTACTTTTTGCCGTGGAATTGTACCTTTTCAGCCAGTAATCTTTCCAGCTCCGGCGCGGACATGGCGAAATAGGAAATCGGCACATGGATCGAAGGCCAGCCCGTCATCTGGCCTTCGAACTTGGCCACCTGGGGCGAAAAGGCACCGAACAGGCCAACCCGCCGGCGCATATGGCGGGCCGCTTGTCCATCCAATTCATTTTCATCCACGGCAATCATCAAAACCTTGCGCAACAGCGTCGCCTTGGAGGTGCCGATGCCGACCACCGCTCGCCAGGGTATCAGGCCCACGTCCGGGCGGCGGCAACGGATGCCCTCGTCATCAATCTCCAGCACGGGCTTTTTATCGAACGCCATCTGCAATAACGTGAAGGCCGTCAGACCACCGATAAAACCGGCGGCCAGGTGCAACCCCGTACCGCCGCCCCAGATATCGGCGCCCGTCAGCGCCGCGTACAGCGACACAACAGCCGCCAACACGCAAGGCGTGGCCAGTATTCCCAGTTTGATTTTTGAATTATAGGCCGTGATGGGCTCAGTGCTCGGCTTGGACCGTTTGCGCCGTCCACTTGGCCCCTGTTTCGTATCGCTTGGTTGTCGCGTCATTCACGCCCCATAATTCAAAATCGTTAAGCCGCCACTATGTTCCGGGCGGCATCGCGCCCAGATGATCAATAACCTTTTGCACACCGGCGACTTCTTCGGCCGCAACGATCATCGCCCGGCGCTCCGCCTCCGTCTCGACCCAGCCCCACAGTTCCACCACGCCATCGGTAACAATGACATTGGTGGCGGCGTGGCTGGTCCAGCCCTTGCCCTGCAGTGCTTCGTATACCGCCTGGCGAACAGTGCGGTCATCGGCGGTGGGCGCGGCGGGACCATCATCGCGGTGGCCGGCCAAGGCTTGTAGCAGATTACCGCGGGATACGATACCGACAAGGACGCCATCACGCAGCACCGGCACCCGTTTGATCCGGTTCTCTTCCAACAACCGGGCGATCGTGGTCGTTACGGTATTTTCATCAATGGAGACAATGTTCCTGGTCATGATATCCGCGGCTGTGCGGCCATGAGCTTTGACGAAATCCTTGGCGTCCTGTTCCGGCGTCGAGACCAGGCGCAGCCACCAGGAACGCCGCGCTTCACCCGCCAGGCCGGCCTGCTGCAACAGATCGCCCTCGCTTACCATACCCACGGGCCTGCCATTGGCGTCGACCACGGGCACGCCACTAATATTCTTGTCGATCAACAATTGGGCGATTTCGGCAATCTCGGCCTCCGGACTAATGGTGACAACATTCGCTGTCATGATATCTTTCGCGCGCATGGTTTCTATCCTCTCCATTGCTTCCGCGTCATGTTCAAGGCTGAACGCAACACCTGTTGATAATATGGTGCCGCGGCGGTGGGAAGACATGACCTGCGTCAATAAGTAACAATTCCGCATCGACCATCAGTCTGTCGGCTAGCCGGTCACGTGATATTGATCCGATGATGAACAGCCAAAACCAAACTTGGCCGCTATATATTGCTGACACCGAATGGGGAAGGATGAACGATGATGCCTTGGCGCGGATGGTTGCGTATTCAGCGGGGCCCGGTCCTGGCTGGGGCCGCGGCATTGATAGCGCTGGTCATTTTCCTCGGCGCCGGCAGCGGGGCCGTGCCACAGGGCGTCGTGGCGCCGGAACAGGCCTTGCGCCTGGCGCGTGACGGCGGGGTGACGATCATAGACATCCGGCGCCCGGATGAATGGCGGAAAACCGGCGTTGCAAGCGGGTCCAAGCGGGCCACCATCCGGACCAGACAGGGTACGGCCGGCTTTCTCGAGCGCATCGCAAAACTGACCAAAGGCGATAAAACCACGCCAATCGCGCTGATCTGTGCTGCCGGCGTACGGTCCAAACACGCCAGCCGGCTACTGCGCGACCGCGGCTATACTCAGGTTCTGGACATCAGCGAGGGGATGCTGGGCAACGGTAAAGGTGCCGGCTGGATAGGCCGAAAGTTGCCTGTCAGCCCCTGCCCGGGCTGTAAATAACCGCACCGTCATTCTCGTCAAATCGCGACCATCCGCCGCTACCATGTTCCCGAAACCTGTGCTAGGAAGGGCCCGCGTGGCCAATGCCACCACTCAATTATTGCCTGTTTCGCTGTAAGGAGATCCAAATGCGAAAGTATCGTTTGCCGGTGGTTATAGCCGCCATCGCCATGTCCTTGACGTTCAGCGCGGCCGATGCCGCCGATGTTAAGAAAGGCAAAAAAGTATTCAAGAAATGCAAGGCTTGCCACACCCTGAATGCAGGCGGCAAAAACAAGGTCGGACCGAATTTGCACGGCGTGATCGGACGCAAGGCAGCCGACGCCAAGGGCTTCAAATATTCCAAAGCCATGAAGGCCTCCGGGATCGTTTGGGACGATGCCAATTTGGATAAATACCTGACCAAGCCCAAGAAGCTGGTGCCAAAGACAAAAATGGCCTTTCCCGGCCTGAAGAAAAAGGCGCAGCGCGACAACCTGATCGCCTATCTGAAAGAAGCAACGAAATAGGTTTTTCTCGGCGGATTTCCGCCTAGTCTAGTGCAATTTAAGCCGGCGTCCCAAAAGGCGCCGGCTTTTTGCTGCCCGGTTAACCAAAAGTTATCCGAATCTGCCGTATTTTTGCTGTGGAACCGCGCCACACGAATCTGGTTTCGATCGGACACTACAGACTATCCGGGATCGCAAAATGGCACAGCCTGCAAGCCAGGCAGTAATAACCGATGACGCCGGGCAAGCAGGGCTTGCCGAGGCGGACACCGGGACGGAAAATGGAACCGCGGCAGCGGATCTATCCGCATTGATGCGTTCATGCCGGTGGGCGATCGAGGAAGAACGGCTGCACGAACTGCGTATCCCCCTGGCAAGCGGCGTGCCTGCCTATGCGGAATTTCCAGGCCAGGTGGAAGCCATCTTCACAAATGGCAATCAAGCCGCTGCCATGCCTGACAATGACGAGGCGATCACTCGTTTCATATCGGCCTATGGCAATTCACTGTTGTGCTATGGCTATCCCTATTTGCAGTTCGCCGATGGCTCGGTCCGGCCATTGTTCCTGATGCGGGCCAGGATTGAGGATGACATGCTGCGTCCCGATCCCGACGGCTATCTGAAAGTCAATTGCGCATTGCTCCAAGACCTGGGTGTCGAACCCTTGCAGATCCAAGGCCTGGCCCATCAAATGGCCAATCCCGCGATGCCGTTCGCGGACAAACTGTCGGCCGTTGCCAAGCGCCTTGATTTGAAGGAAGGGCGCTTCGATACCCAAGCGCTAGATGAGATTATCGCACCCGGCGCCCAGGGCCGCATGCAATGGCGTAACCGGCCTATCCTGGCGTCGGCGACCATGCCGCCGTCGGTTTCCACCCTGTTGCGGGATTTGAACGATTTGAGCCATCCCGAAATTCAACAGCGGATCGCGGGCACCGCCCTGGGCGGCATCCAGAACACTGCTATCGATGACGGCAACCCCGAGGCGCCCGAGAACGCGGATGGCGCCGCACCGAAATTGGCGCAACCCGAACACCTGGATGCCCCCATGGTGTTCGATATGCATCGCCTCGGCTATAGCCAGACCCAGACGGTCCGGGCCGGCATGAAGTATCAGTTGCTTGCCGTGACCGCGCCGCCCGGCACCGGGCAAATGGCGACGGTGGTCAATCTCGTCGCGACCGCCGTGATGAATGGACAAAGCGTGCTGTATGCGGCGCGGCGGCGGGAAACCGTGGATGCCATGACCAAACATCTGAATGCCTGGATCGGCCGCGGCATGTCCGCCGTGTTGCGGGTTGGTGACAGCACGGTCAATGAAGTCTGCCGTACGGAGCTGACCGCGACCTTGCGCAAAATTCAACAGCCAGAAGCCGAAGTTTTCGACCCGGAAAACCCCGATGCCGAGGTCAAACAGGAAGAGAAAAAGGCACCGTCGCGGGAAAAACCAACCCTCAAGGATATGCAGGATCTGGACCGCCTGCCGGCCGCCGATACCGAAGGCGTCGAACCTCTGCGCGCCGCCCATCAGCGGCTGGCCGCGTTGAGCGCTCTGGTGCGGCAGGAAGCTTTCGATCTGGGCCTGGGCAAGTTGCCGCCCGCCCAACGTTTGACTCCCTGCCCCAGCCGTCAGGCCATGCAGGACTGGCGCGATGAAGCCGCCGTTCTACGCGGAGAGAAAAGCGCCGGTCTGGGGAAAATGATGAAGGGCATGATATCCCGCAACGACGAGCGCGGCGAGCTGTTGACCGCCATCCGCGGCGCGGTGGCGAAAATTCCTCCGATCGTTGCCGAGCAGGCGGTGGACGCCCTGGACGGCGAGGATCAACTGGACGGCATCACCAAGGGCCTGGAAGCGCTGGGCAGCTATTACGATTGGCGGCAGAAAGTCGCCAAACGGGACCAGGCCGCGCAAGACCTTGTCCGTTTTAAGGATTGCCGGACCCTTGAATTGCAGGCCATGAACCAGTCAGCCCGAAAAATCGCCGGCGTGCGCGAACTCTACCGGGACTATTGGATCGACCGTCTAGAAGATGACCCAGGGGTGTTGGAACACCAGGTAACGACATTCTTCGATCTGATTGATAAACATAACGAGGGCGATGTAAACGAGACCCGCGCCCACCGCTCGCAACGTTTGGCCCAGGCAATCGGTATTCTGGCGGATCAACTGCCGGTCTGGACCGCCACCGTCGAGGATGCCGGCCATGCCCTGCCGCTGGAACCTGGCTATTTCGATTTGGTTATTGTCGATGAAGCGGACCTGGGTGATTTGGGCCTGGTCATGCCGATTTTGTATCGTGGCAAACGGGCGGCCGTATTCGGCTTGGCGCGGCATGACCATCGCCTCTCTCCGATCCCTCCTGAATGGGAAGAAAAGCGCACCTTTACCCAGCCAGCCGCCAATGTTGCGCTACCGCCCGCCTCCCGGACCGCCATCGGCAACCTGGCGGGTCTGCTCAGTGGCCAAAACCGCCTCTATACCCTGGCCGAGCATTACCGCTCGCATCCACGCATTGCTGAATATCTGTCCTCCACCTTCTATGACAATACCATGTCGGTGCAGACCAATTTCCGCAAATTGCGCTCCGATGCGCCGGACAACCAGTTGGGCGTGCAATGGCATCATGTCCGGGGCCGCATGACGGTCATCAACAACGGCACGGTTAACGAATCAGAAGTCAAGGAAACCGAAAAATTGATCCGCGCCTGGGTGGATAACGGCCTGTTCCGGGGCCTGCCCCGGCGCTCTGTTGGTATTGCGACACCGATCAGCGGTCAGGCGGAACAGATCCGCGAGATTTTGAAACGCAGCAATTTTGGCGACAATGTGCGAGAGCGCATCACTGTTGGGACGCCGGATCTATTCCTCGGCCGGCAGGTTGATTTCATTGTGCTGCTGCCGGGTCTGGCCGCCGATGCCCCTGACGCCCTGAACCAGGCCCTGGCCGGGGCCGAGGATTTGTATCATGACGTGATCGGCTCGGCCCGCCTGGGCCTGCATATTGTCGGCGACCGGGATGTTTGCAAGGATACGGGAGCGCTTTGTGCCGCCCTGTCGAATTTCGCGGAAGATCCGCCGGCTATTGATGAAAATGGCGAAATCATCACGGACGACTTCGAGGCGAAATTCGACAACGCCTTCGGCGACAAACAAGCCTCGGCACAGCTGAACCCATGGCCGGCCCTGCGCCAGATGCTTTTGAACGCGGGTTACCCTTTCCAGTGCAACGTGGCGGAGGGCGAACAAACCCTTGCCGTTCGCCTAATGTCGCCCTTGGGTGGCCGCTACAACATCGAAATCGCCACGTCATTGGAAGCCATCCGCGGCATCCACGAATTGGAAGCCGAACAAAGCCATGACGAAATCATGGTTGAACGAGGCTATAATGTCTTGCGCTTGACACCGTCCGAGATCCTGGAAAAAAGCAATTTCATCGTCGAGCGGCTGCAACGGATGGTCTAAGCTATGGCAACGGAACATAGAGCCGTTTGCTTGAATTCGAACAACTGAACACGGTAGAATCAACACAGGCGACCGTTACACCGACTTCTGTATCCTTCTTTGGTTTACGCTTTCCGTATTTTCAACCGGCAACTTTATTCAGGTAGAGGAAATGACGGCTTCCAATCAGGCGCTTGAATTCCTTGAATTCGTGGAACGGCAACCGCGCCAATCCGTGCGTCAGTTGATGAACAAGGTGTTGTTGAAAAGCCGTCTTATGACCGGTGCCGAAGCCGGAACAATTTTCATTGTTCGCAAAAAAGGTCAGCAACATTGGCTGGAACCGGTCAGCGTGCAAAATGATGCGGTCCGCATCGGCAGCCAGGATTTTATCGTCCCCATCACCACGAAAAGCATCGCCGGCTTCGTGGCCTCGTCCGGGGAGTTCGTGCGGATCAAGGATGTCTACAAAATCCCCGCCAAACGCACATACAGCTTCAATCCAGACAACGAATTGTCGAATTATCACACCGAGTCGATGCTCTGTTTCCCATTGAAGAACTATCAGGAACAAGTGATCGGTGTTGTGCAGTTGATCAACCGCCGCATCCCCGGCAAAAACAAACCCGTGCCGTTCGCGGACGAACAGGTGCAACTGGTAACGCCCATCGCGCGGGTCCTCGCCACCCATATCGAACGGGCCGATATGCTGGAGAATATCCGGCAAAAAAACAGCCGGTTACGCCAGCGCAACCGGGAACTGGGCGAACAACGGGCCCAGGTTCTCGCCCTGCAGGCGGATACCGAGGAAGCCTTTCTCCTCTCCATCCAATTATTGGCGCGGGCTTCGGAAATCCACGACGAAGGCACCGGCAATCACATTGTCCGGGTCAACGAGTACAGCTATTTCCTGGCCAAGGAATATGGCATGCCAAAGGCCTTTTGTGACGAGATCCGCTATTCCGCGCAGCTGCATGATGTGGGCAAGATGAGTGTCGATGTCGCGGTTCTGAAAAAGCAGGGCGGCCTGGATACTGACGAGCGGGCCGAGATGGATAAACATTCGTTCTATGGCCATCAAATTCTGGAGGCCGCGCCGCGCCTGAAAATGGCGTCCGAGATTGCCCTCTATCATCATGAGAAGTGGGATGGCAGCGGCTATCCCATGGCCGCGGCCGGAGAGGATATTCCACTGTCCGCGCGTATCGTGGCGGTCGCCGACATCTATGACGCCCTGCGTTCGGAACGCCCCTACAAACCTGCCTTTGACCACAAAAAAACCATCGATATCATGTTGCACGGCGATGACCGGATCGACCCGGCCAGCCACTTTGATCCGCGATTAATGCGCTTGCTGGCGAAACGGCATCAAGGCATGAATGCAATTTACCGCCGATTGAAAGACTAAATGCGGGCTATACGTCTGATAAAACGCCAGATGGTGTACGTCATACCAGCCTTGATGTTGTTGGCCGCCCTTGGTCTGCGTATGGAAGATCCCCAATTCCTGCAGGTATTCCGCCTGAAGCTGTTTGACTTGTACAATCAACTACAGCCTCGGGAATACCAACCCGGGCCGGTCGCCATTCTTGATATTGACGACGAGACCCTGGCCCGCGGTGGTCAATGGCCGTGGCCGCGCAGCCGGCTGGCCGAAATGCTGGCCCGGTTGTTCAATGGCGGTGCCAAGGTGGTCGCCTTCGATATCGTTTTCGCCGAGCCGGACCGGACCTCACCCCGGCAGGCCCTGTCAATTTGGTTGAACCAGCCGAAACTGGATATCACTAAGTTGACGCCGGAGGCGCGGGCCTTTTCCAAGCCGATCCTGGAATCGATCCCTGATCACGACGAGGCCTTCGCCGCCATCATCGGCCAGATCCGCGACGCGGCCAAGGATTACGGCGTGGTCGCCGGCATGGTTCTGACCCCCGATACCGGCGGCGTTCGCCCGGCGGTCAAGTCGGGCTATGCCGTTAACGGCGATGATCCCTTGCCGTTCCTGACTGAGTTTCAAAGTGCCGTGGCGAACCTGCCCGCTATCGAGGCCGCCGCATCGGGTGTCGGCAGTTTCAATTTGGCGCCTGAATCCGACGGCATCATACGCCGGGTGCCGACGTTCTTCCGCATCGGCGAACAGCTTTACCCCAGCCTGACGATGGAGGCCTTGCGGGTCTATCAGGGTGCCTCGACCTATATTCTGAAATCCTCGGGCGCCAATTTGGAGGAGAATTTCGGTGAATCTACCGGCCTGAACCACATCAAGGTGGGGCGCCTGGAAATCCCGGTCGATGGCAGCGGACGCTTTTGGATACATTTCGCCCCGGAGGCGCCGGGCCGCATAATCCCCTTGTGGAAAGTGTTCGAGGATGACTTCGACACTTCACAGGTGGCGGGAAAAATCCTGTTTCTGGGCACCTCCGCCGCCGGCCTAAAGGATTTGCGCGCGACGCCATTGGACCCGGCGGCAGCCGGCGTTGATGTCCATGCCCAGGCGGCCGAACAGATGCTTTCCGGGCAATTCATGGAGCGGCCCGACTGGGCCGACGGCATGGAGAAACTATTCATCCTGGCGATGGGTCTGATCCTGATCCTGCTGACACCGCGTTTCGGCGCCATGCCGGGCGCCTCCATCTCCATCGGCACGGTGATCGCCATCACCGCGATGAGCTGGTATTTTTACACCGACAAATCATTCCTGCTGGATCCGATCTATCCCGGCATCGCGGTGCTGATGATCTATCTTGCCTCCTCGGCCATCATGTATCTGCAGACCGAAGCAGAGCGGGAACGGGTGCGCGGCGCCTTCAGTCAGTATCTGTCCCCTGCCTTGGTGGAACAACTGGCCCAGGAACCGGACCGCCTGCGCCTGGGCGGCGAAAGCCGCACCATGAGTTTTTTGTTCTGCGATGTCAGGGGCTTCACCTCGATTTCCGAGAGCTTCAAATCCAATCCCCAGGGCCTGACCCGCCTGATCAACCGCTTCCTGACGCCGTTGACCGATGCCATTCTGGCCCGTGAAGGCACCATCGATAAATATATGGGCGATTGCATCATGGCATTCTGGAATGCACCGCTGGATGATCCCCAACACCCGCAACACGCCTGCGAATCAGCGCTGGTAATGTTCGAAGAGTTGGTGAAGCTAAACAAGGATTTGAAAGCGGAGGCCGACGAAAATGACGAGGAACACAAACCGTTGAATGTGGGCGTCGGCATCAACACCGGTGAATGCGTGGTCGGCAATATGGGTTCGGAACAGCGCTTTGACTATTCCGTCCTGGGCGATGCGGTGAACCTGGCGGCGCGCCTGGAAGGGCAGTCGAAAAATTATGGCGTCGGCATTGTCATCGGCGAGGATACGGAAGCCTTGGTCAATGATGAATTCGCGACCATGGAACTGGACCTGATCGCCGTGAAAGGCAAGGCGGAAGCAGTCCGTATTCATACCATATTGGGCCGCAAGGAGATGTTGGCGCAGCAGGATTTTCAAACCTTGAAAAAGCAGCACGGCGCCATGCTGGAAGCCTACCGGCGCCAGGACTGGCCGGAAGCCCGCAAACTGGTCGGCGGCTGCCGCTCGGCCGACGGCAGCTTCGGCGGATTGTACGACCTGTATGAAGAGCGCATCGGGTTCTATATCGAAAATCCACCCGATCCTGATTGGGACGGCGTCTTCGTCGCCACCACTAAATAGAGGGCAGCGGGCATTTTCACCTTTGGCCCGGTAGCATCTCTGGCCTATGTTGATGCCCAACATCATCCTGGAAAAGCCAAGGCGGAAGCTGCATGAGCGACTTGGAAAAAGTCAACGGACACCACCCCAAGGGACTGCCCATGGCATTCGCCGCCGCGCTGTCGGCAACGGAGGAAACGGCAAAGCTGCCGTTTGACGTTGACGCCGCCCTTAGCGCGGTGGTCGAGCTGCATGCCGAAATTCCCGCCGATGGCTATACCGCGCCTTTCCTAGGCACGGAGCGGGAAGGCAATGGCGTTGTTATCGACAATGATGGCTTGATTCTGACGATTGGCTATTTGATCGTCGAGGCCATGGCGATCAGCGTCAAGGACGCCGGCGGTAACATGGTGCCGGCAACGGTCGTCGCCTATGACTACGGCAGCGGCTTTGGCCTGGTGCGGGCGCTGAAACCGCTGGAGCTGCCAGCACTGGCCATGGGCCGGTCGGCGGATTTGACGGTAGGAAGCGGGGTTCTGGTTGCCGGCCATGGCGGCCGTGGCGGCGCCGTCGGCGCCCGGGTCGTCTCCAAGCGCGAGTTCGCCGGCTATTGGGAATATATGCTGGAAGAAGCGATCTTTACGTCTCCGGCGCATCCCAACTGGGGCGGCACGGCCCTAATCGGCCAGGATGGCAAGTTGCTGGGCATTGGCTCCCTTTATGTGGAAGATGCCGCCGATACGTCGGATGGTGATGATAGCCGCAACGGTAACATGTTCGTTCCCATTGATCTTTTGACGCCGATTCTGGACGAAATGCTGAGCGAGGGACGCACGGCGGCCTCGCACCGCCCCTGGATGGGCCTGTTCACGGCCGAGGTCGAGGGCGGGGTCGAAGTTATTGGCCTGGCCCAGGATGGTCCGGCGGAGCGCTCCGGCCTGCAGCTTGGCGACGCCATCGTCAAGGTCAATGGCACGGCCATCGCCTCCATGGCGGAACTCTACCGCAGGGCCTGGTCCAGCGGCGCTGCCGGGGTCGATATCAAAATGACCGTCCTGCGCGAAACCTACGCTTTTGAATTGACCGTGAAATCAGAAGACCGTTACACGCGGCTGAAATTCCAGCGGCAATTCTAGCGCAATTTTCAATTAATCGGAGCCGCATTTGCGACTTAAGTAATTGGTTCAATTGCTCTATTCTTAAGAGCCTGAGCACATATTCTTGAAATGCGCTCCAGCGGGCCGCGGGTAACCAAGTACGAGGAGACATACTTTGCCATCACGCCGGAAATTTCTACTGGGAAGCACTGCAATCGGCGCCACTTTGGCGGTACCGGGATTGCTTTTCGCGGCGGCTTCGCCGGAAGCGGTTAAGGGCGCATCGGCCTTCATCAGCGATCTGGCACAGCGCGCTATCGCCATTTTGCAATCCAGCGGCGGCAAGATGGAGGCCCGGGAAGCACAATTCCGCGTGCTGTTGTCCAACGGCTTCGACATGCCCTTCATTGCGCGTTTCGTTCTGGGCAAGCATTGGCGCAAGGCAACGCCGCAAGAGCGGGCCGACTATATCAAGTTGTTCACCGAGTTCGTTCTGAAGTCGTACAGCCGCCGCATGGGCGGCTATTCCGGCGAAACCTTCAGCGTGGCGGGCGCCAGCACGGCGGGCAAAAAAGATGTCATGGTAAAGACCAATATTGTGCAACCGGGCGGACCGCCGATCAAAGCCAACTGGCGGGTTCGGCCGCTGAACGGCGAGTATAAGATCATCGACATCATGGTCGAAGGGGTTTCCATGGCCGTCACCCAGCGTTCGGAGTTCAATGCCGTGGTCCGGCGGCAGGGCATGCGGGGCTTATTGCAGACCCTGCGCGCGCGTACCGAGAAATTCGGCGTGGCATCCTAGCATGATTTATCAAAATATGCTCAGACTCTTGAAAAAAGAGCAATTGAACCAAATACTTAAGTCGCTTCAGCGACTCCGTCTGGTTAAGAATTACGCGCGCGGAAACGGGGGAGATATTGATATGAGTGCCAACACACGGTTTCATCGCGGTGCGTTACGGGCCCTGTTCTTGCAAATGCCGGAGAAATTGCTCAGGGCCGGCCTGTTTCTTGCCGTCGCCATGGTCGGCGCCGTTTCGACAGCCGGCGCGGCCGACTTCAAGACCGGATACATGGCCTATCAACGGGGAGATTTTGCCGCCGCCGCGCAGGAATGGCTGGTCCTGGCAAAGGCCGGCCACACCAAGGCGCAATACAACCTCGGCATCCTGTTCGATCAGGGCAAGGGCGTGGCCCAGGACCGGGAAACGGCGGTCAAATGGTGGCGGCAATCAGCGGAAAGCGGCTTCCGCCTGGCCCAGCACAATCTAGCCAATGCCTATATCGCCGGTGATGGCGTGGCGCAAAGCTATAAGGATGCGGTGCTTTGGCTGGAACGCGCTTCGGAGGCAGGTTTGAACCGCTCCCGCTATACCCTCGGCAAGATGTACCATTACGGCCTGGGTGTCGCCGCCGATGCCAAACGGGCCGCGGCTTTATACCAGGCGGCGGCGGAAACCGGCCTGGACAAGGCGCAGTATAATCTGGCTAAGGCCTATCGTGATGGTGACGGCGTTGCGCAGGATCATGCGCTCTCGGTTAGATGGTTCCACCGTGCCGCCGAACAGGGTTATGCCAAGGCGCAAAGCCATCTGGCGACGCGGTACGCAAAGGGCCAGGGCGTCGAGGCGGATGCCATCGAAGCCTTTAAATGGATGAGCCTGGCGGCCCGTCAGGGCCATATGCAGGCGCGAGAGAACCTGAAGGTTTTGACCTCGCGCCTCACGCCAGAGCAGCGGGCGGAAGGCGCGCGGCTTATCGACCGCTTCATCCCCATAAAGGAAGGCAAATAAGGCTCGTTTGGGCGAATATTTGGCCTGCTAGTCCCAGATCACTAGTGGCCCAAACGGCCATTTCGCATTACTGTAGCCTCAGCTTGGAGGGGCATTGGTAATGACGATACGAGTTTTGACGGCGGCGGCCGTGTTGATGACGGCCCTGCTGGGCGTTGGCGGCACCTTGGCCGCGCCCAGTGCGGGAGGTTCAGGCGGCGCGGCAGCCGCCCTAGGCAACTATTTCACCGCCGCCGCACTGAGTGCTGGCAGCGGGGCGCGGAATGAAGAGATCCGCCAACGCCGGGTCGCCGCCGCACTGTCGCCCCTGGTAATTCAATCAATCGTCCGGCAGCCACGGCAAATCCCCGCCATCATGGCCGGCCTTAGGTCGGCGGCACCACATGTTGCCCCGGGCATTGCGCAACAGGCGATGATCGCCTTTCCCGGCTTTGCTGGCCAGATCGCCCATGCCGCCGGACTTGCGGGCGGCACCGCGATGGGCCGACCAGGGGCGGGGGGAATGGTTCAACCGGTTATATGGCCATCGGCAACGGCCGTGCTGGAAAACCGCACCTTGCGCGTTGATGCCATCGCCAAGCGCGGCAACGCCCAGGCGGCAAGGGCCGCCGCCTGGGCAATTTCGGCCATTGCCGGTAATCCCGGAGCGATTGATGAAGTCATGAGCCGCGCCATTGCCGCCGCGCCCGGTGGCGAGATCGCCGTCGTCAACGCAGTGCAGTCGGCCTATCCCGGCTTTGCCCCCCATATCGCCAATGCTACCGCCCGCGCGCCCAGAGGGCAGCTTCCCCTGGCGCGGGTGCCCGCGATGCGGGCGCCGCCCGCGGCCATCTTGCCGAAACGCACCGTCAGGGCCGCTATCGTACAGCCGCCCGTCGTCAGGGCGGTCCCCGCCATAAGGCAGCCCACCATCGTACAACCGATCGTGGCGCGGGCAACCGCTCCGCGTCCGTTCGCCGCGCCAGGCGGGCTGCGGCCGATGGACAGCGCGGATGAAACCGATCTGGAACTCGGTGATCCGATCGAGCCCGTGAACCGGATTATCTTCGCTTTCAACGATACGGTCGATCTGGTGGTGTTGCGCCCCCTTGCCATCGCCTACAACTGGATTCTGCCTGATCCGGTAATCCTGGCGGTCCGTAGGTTCTTTCTGAACCTTGACGCACCCGTCATCGCAATCAACGATCTGCTGCAAGGCGACCTCATGGATGCCGGAATCACCCTTGGCCGTTTCGGCATCAATTCCACCGTCGGCCTGCTGGGCCTGTTCGACCCCGCGAAAACCTTGGATATGGAACGCCATCACGCGGACTTTGGCCAAACCCTGCACAGCTATGACGTCGGCCCCGGGCCCTATCTGGTACTGCCGCTGCTTGGCCCGGCCAGCAGCCGTGGCGCGGCTGGCAAAATCGTGGACATTGTGTTCCAGCCGATGAGCTATTTGCTGAGCGGCACCGAGAGCCTGGCGGTTGCCGCCGCCAGGGGGGTGGTCAGGCGGGAGAGATTGCTGGAGCCATTGGACGAGTTGCGGGAGAACTCCATCGATTATTACACCGGCCTGAAAGCTGCCTTCTGGCAGGCCCGGCAGGTGGCGTTACGCAAGGGCACGCAAGTCGGCCCAGGTTATGGCGGCGATAGCGCCGCCGACAAGCTGTTCGATGCCGCCAATTAGTCGCAATCTCAAGCCGTGAAATTAGTCCCTAGCGAGAGATTTGGAGTGTAGCGTTTTGCAAAAATTCGGCCCCCTGGTTCAGCTCGACAAGCCAGCCTTTGTGCATGAGACGGTGGAAATTTTTGGCAAGGCGCATATCGGCGAAGGCGTTTCGCTGTGGCCCCGCGTGGTCATGCGGGCCGAGGCGCGCGAGCATGTTATCGGCCCCTTCAGCAATCTGCAGGATTTCGCCCTGCTCCATATCGGCGGCGGGCAAGGCGCGATCATCGGCTGCCATACCTCAATCGCGCACCGGGCCACGGTGCACGGCGCCACCATCGGCGACAATTGCCTGGTCGGCATCAACGCCACGGTGATGGACGGCGCGGTGATCGGCGACAACTGTATTGTCGCTCCCCATTGCATTGTCACCGCCGGAAGCAAGATTCCGGATAACTCCATCGTTGCAGGCGTACCCGGCGTCGTGGTGAAATCACGCAATAATTTTGTCGCCAATCGGATCAACGCCTATTCCTATCACCACAACGGCCTGGCCTACGCCAGGGGCGAACACAGACTTTGGGACAGCGCGGAATTCCAGGCGGCCAGAAAGGCTGAACAGGCCAGGCTCGAGGCGGAGCTGGCAGCGATGGAAGCGGGACGCTAAGCCGGGATTGAAAACATGACGATCGAGAAACCATATCTTTTGTTTTTGGGCGACGCGCCGGATCAGTTGGCGGCAAAGACGGCCACGGGCATCGCGGACTGGCGGCCTGAGTGGTGTGTCGGGCAACTGCGCCTGCCCGGTTGCGGCGCCGATACCGGCCTCAAGGACGTCGACGTCGCCGAGGCGCTCCGCCTGGGCGCCAAGACGCTTGTTATTGGCGTGGTCAACTCCGGCGGTTTCATGCCCGATACCTGGACCGACGCGATCTGTGATGCACTGGCCCAAGGGTTGGATCTGGCTTCGGGTCTGCATGGCCGTTTGCAGGATTTTCCCGCCATCAACGAGGCGGCGGTGAAGCATGGCCGAAACCTGCACGATTTACGCCACAGCGAACAGGAATTCACCACCGGCAAGGGTCAAAAACGCACCGGCAAGCGACTGCTGACCGTCGGTACCGATTGTTCCTGCGGCAAAAAATACACCGCCCTGGCCATCGAAAAGGCCATGCGGGCGCGTGGCATGAAGGCCGATTTCTGCGCCACCGGACAGACCGGCGTTCTGATCGCGGAACGCGGCGCCGCAATCGATGCGGTGATCGCGGATTTCATCTCGGGCGCGGCGGAATGGCTCTCTCCGGACAATGATGCCGATCATTGGGACTTGATTGAAGGCCAGGGCAGCCTGTTCCACGCTTCTTATGCCGGGGTTTCCCTGGGCCTGATGCATGGTGCCCAGCCGGATCTGCTGGTGCTGTGCCACGAGCCCACGCGCACCCACATGCGCGGCCTGCCACATTACCCGATCCCCGATCTGGCCGACTGTATCGCCCTGAACCTGGCCAATGCCCGGTTGACCAATCCAGCCGTCCGCATGCTAGGTGTTTCGGTCAATACATCGGCCCTGTCCGACGCGGCGGCGGCGGACTATTTGGCGGAAATTTCCGCTAAATTATCGTTGCCCTGCCTGGACGTCATGCGCGGCGGCGCCGACGGCTTGCTGGATCATCTTTAGCGGAGGCTGCCATGACGCGAACCCTGCGGATTTATGAAGACACCTTTCCAATCGCGGGCAGTTTTACGATTTCGCGGGGCAGCCGCACGGAAATTCACGTCATGGTGGCGGAAATCGTCGACGGCGCCCATAAAGGCCGGGGCGAATGCGTACCCTATGCCCATTATGGCGAGAGCATGGCCTCGGTCCGCCAGCAAATCGAGGCCATGGGCCCGCTTATCGCGCAGGGGGGCGAAGGCGGCAGCGCCTGCCGCGCTGAATTGAACCAGGCCCTGGCGCCCGGTGCGGCCCGCAACGCCCTTGACTGCGCCCTGTTCGACCTGGAGGCGAAGATGAGCGGCCGGCGGGCCTGGGAACTAGCCGATCTGGCCCCGCCCCCCGATCTGTTGACCGCCTATACCCTAAGCCTGGGCAGCCCGGACGAGATGGCAAATGCGGCCCATGGCGCCAAGGACCACCGTCTGTTGAAGTTAAAGCTGGGTGGCGACGGTGATCCCGAACGGGTTGCGGCGGTACGGCAAGCGGCCCCCGATAGCCGTCTGATCGTCGATGCCAACGAGGCCTGGGCGCCGGAAATGTTTTTGCCGTTTTCAACCGCCCTGGCCGAACTTGGGGTAGAGCTGATTGAGCAGCCCCTGCCCAGCGGCAGCGATCGAATGCTATCGGATTGCGCACACCCCGTGCCGATCTGTGCCGATGAATCCTGCCACGTCAGCGCCGATCTGGACGCCCTGGCCGGACGCTACGATATGGTCAACGTCAAACTGGACAAAAGCGGCGGCCTGACCGAGGGCCTGATCCTGACCAGAGAGGCCAAGCGGCGCGGCTTCGGCGTCATGGTTGGCTGTATGCTGGGAACCTCCCTGGCCATGGCGCCGGCCATATTGCTGGCCAGTCTGGCCGACTATGTGGACCTGGATGGACCGTTATTATTGGCCAAGGACCGCGATGCCGCGCTGATCTACGGCGATAGCTTCGTCTCCGGCCCCACGCCGGAGCTATGGGGCTGAGTAAGTCTGCCAAATACAGAATCTTTTTTTTCGCCCAAAAACAAAAACAGTCTTAACAAAAAATAAACCAAAACAGTGGATCGTAAGGCCATGACAAAGATAAACGGCCAAATTTATTCGTTTTTCCTTTGATCTGCAGACACTGAATCGCATAAACTTTGATGATTCGATGTCCTACCATTCATCAATGCTTGTTGTGATATGGATCACTTGCGAGCAGAGGAGGCCATTCGTATATGTCTGTTACGCCGCCAGCAAAAGGAAATTGTCTTAACCGGCAATAAATTTCCAGGGTTGGCGGTATACATGCCACGGCAGAATCCGACACGATAATGCCAAGGTACGATGCCACGCCCGTAGCATGCCACTGCTGCGAACCGGACAATTAACCAGGAGGACCTCATAATGTTGGGTCTCATCACTAAAGTACAGACACGCGTAACTGATCTGAAGGAATTCTGCCAGGATAGCTCTGGCGCCACCGCCATCGAGTATGGCCTAATCGCCGCCGGCATCGCTGTTGCCATTATCGCCGCCGTGTTCGCCTTGGGCGACGAGGTGAAGGGCTTCTTTGAAGACATCCAGTCTCAGTTGTCCAACGCGAACTAATCAGCGTTGCACCGAATGTTGCAAGACAAGCCGGGGTGACTGCCATGCAGCACCCCGGCATTGTTTTTCAGCAATTGGCCATATCGTTTGCACCCCGGCTGGTTAAGGCGGGATGCGGGTTGGGAATGCGGATTTCACATCATGGTGACAATGACGCTGTCGTTGGTTTTTCCCGTGGTCATGATTTTGGCCATGGTCGCCGATTTCCGCACCTTCAATATTCCCAACAGCCTGCCATTGATCTTGGTGCTGACCTATCCGTTGGCGGCGCTCAGCGCCGGCTTTACCTGGCAGCAGATCCTCTGGGCTTTCGCCTTGGGTATGCTGGCTTTGCTGGTCGCGGTCGTCATGTTCGCCGTGAAAATCATCGGCGGCGGCGATGGCAAATTATTGGCGGCGGCAACATTGTGGACAGGTCAGGAACGTCTTTTGGAATTCCTTTTACTAACCGCGCTGGCCGGCGGCTTTCTGGCCTTGGGATTGCTGTTGTATCGGCGTCGGCCATTGGCCAGCACCCTTGCGGGTATGGCCACGTTGCGGCAGTTGCACGAAAAAAAGCACGACGTTCCCTACGCAATTGCCATTGGCTTGGCGGGTTTGGTGGCTTACCCGCTGTTGCCAATATTGAATGTCTAACAAGGATAAAGCGTTTTAGCCGCCCAAATATGTACGTATGGAGAAACTGAAGGATCTGGCTGGATATTTCCTTTCTCAATACTTTCTTTAAGATTATTTTGTAACTTATTGATCTTATTGACGAGAAGGCACAAAAGAGGCCATAATTTGGAGTACGGCGTTTAATTTGCCTGATCGGTGGTGGGCGTTGTTTGCACAAGCGCCACCCCGGACAAGGCAATAAGCCGGAGTTGAGGGCAAGACATTGAATTTGGCGCGCATTCTTTTAATAGTTGCCGCGCTCGCAGTCGCGGGCGTGACCGCCTATCTTGTCAAAAGCTACTTGCAAGATAAGGAGGCTCAGATTGCCGAGAGCGGTCAAAACCAGACAAGCGAGAAATCGCCGACCGTGCAAGTTCTGGTCGCGCTCAGCAACCTGCCCACGGGCACCATCGTCAATCCAGATCTATTTCGCTGGCAAAACTGGCCGGAAGACGGCCTGTCACCCGAGTATATTGTACAAGGCGCCGTGAAGGGCAAGGCGGACGGCGCCGAGAGCACGTCAGCCATGAAACCGGCTGATCTGACCGGCTGGGCCGTACGCCGGGGTATCACGGCGGGTGAGCCGATTACCAAGGCGCGCCTGCAGGAACCCGGCAAGGCCGGTTTCCTGGCCGGTGTCCTGGCGCCTGGCATGCGCGCGGTCTCCATAAGCATTAACGCCGAGTCCGGCGCCGCCGGCTTTATTCTGCCCGGTGACCGGGTAGACGTGGTGCTGACCCAGCAGATCCGTCAGACAGGGGGAGATGGCGCCAACCGCGAGAAAGTCATCTCCGAGACCGTCATCGCCGATATTCGCGTGCTGGCCATTGATCAGACCTTTAATGATATCGTGGAACAAACCAAGGTTGGTAAAACCGTTACGCTGGAACTGACCCCGAAACAGGCCGAGGGACTGGCGGTGGCCAAGCGGATGGGGCGTGTTTCACTGTCGCTGCGCAGCCTGGTCCGGGATGCCAAATTGGAGACGAAATCCGCCTTCACCTCCGACGAGGAAGTCAGCCGTTTTCTGCGTGGCCGCGCCTCCACCGTGCCCAGGGTATTGGTGGCCAAGCGTAAACTGCCCCCCGGCATCCTGTTGCGCGATACCGATATGACCTGGCAACAGCTGGCCGCCGGCGACAGTGGCGAAGGCATGATCTTCGAAGCCTTGACGTCGACCATCGCCTTGCGCGGTTCCTATTTGAAAGCCGGCGTTGATGGCCGCGGCGCCATCCTGCATGAAAACATCATCCGCCCGGGCCAACAGGGATTTATCATCGCCGCGCTGGCGCCGGGCATGCGCGCGGTTTCCATGCTGGTAACTCAGGTCAGCGGTGTGTCGGGCTTTATCTCGCCGGGCGACAAGGTTGATCTGCTATTGACCCATCAAGTTGCCGACACCTCCGAAAATCCTGTTCTGTCGCCGCGCAAGTTCAGCGAAACCATTCTTAGGGATCTGCGCCTGCTGGCCATTGAACAGGTGATCGATGCCAGCACCGGCAAACCGCAGGTGGGCGGCACCGTTACCCTGGAAGTAGCGCCGAACGAGGCGGAGGTCGTCGCGTTGGCGGCATCCATGGGCGATTTATCACTGTCCCTGCGATCGGTACCGGCCGACGACAGCGGCGACGACGGGAACCTGCAAGAAGCGCATGCGACCTCGGATATAGAGGCCAGTCAAGCCCTGCTCGATCAATTGATTTTGGGTACCCGGCGCGACCCCAGTTTGCTACAGCGCCGGCGGCAGTTGAGCCGCGGGGCACACAAGCGCGTCAAACCCAAGACGGCTGCCGCGCCTAGTCAAAATAGTCGCGAAGACCGCAACAAATCGATTACGATCTATCGCGCGACAAACCCGACAACCGTTGTCATAGAGAGGTAACGGCATGTTGGAACGCGCAGTCATAATCATCTCTCTCGCCCTGTTCGGCTTAACTTGGAGCGCCACCGCCAGTGCGCAAACCAAGCAGGTCATGGTGCCGGCAACCAGCGGCGGGCAGATCGAAATCGGCAGTTTGGAATTGCACGACGGCCTGCCGGCACGGGCCATCAACCTGCCCGAAGGCAAGGCGCGCCTGATCCGCCTGCCGATGGAAGTACGTGATGTTTTGGTCGCGAACCCGGCGGTCGCCAATGTCGTCGTCAAAACGCCGCGTCTGATATATCTGGTGGGCTTGGCGGTCGGTTCCACCAATGCCTTTTTCCTGGACGCCGAAGGCAAGGAAGTGCTGCGCCTGGAAATTCAGGTACAACTGGATGTGATCTCGGCCAACAAATCCATCAAAACGCTGCTGCCCGATACGGATATCAACGTCACGGCGGTCAATTCACATCTGTTCCTGACCGGCAATGTCCGCTCCGCCGATATTTCGGAAAATGCCCGGGTGATCGCCGCCCGGTTCGTCCCCGATGAAGCCAACGTCATTAATATGCTGGTGGTAATGGAGGATCAGCAGGTCATGCTGCAGGTCCGGGTGGCTGAAATCAACCGCAATGTCTTGAAGGAATTGGGCATCAACCTGTTTGATGCGGTCAGCGGGGCGTTCTCCACCCTGTCTTCGGGCGACTTCGCCTTGCGCCTGGGTACCACCAGCCCGACCACGGATACGCCCTATCTCAACATAGGCGGTTCTTATACGCCAAACGCCGGCGATACCCTGACCGTCGCCATCAATGCGCTGGAAGAAAACGGCCTTATAAAGACCCTGGCCGAGCCGAACCTGACCACAGTATCGGGCGAACCCGCAACATTTCTGGCGGGCGGTGAATATCCGATCCCGGTATCGTCCGACGACGGTCAAATCTCGATCAGCCAGGAACCCTTCGGCGTGGCCTTGAGCTTCACACCGGTGGTGATGAATTCGGGCCATATTTCCCTGCGCATCTTTACCGAGGTCAGCGCCCTGTCGAACAATGGTGCCATAACCCTGGCGAATATTCAGGTCCCGGCCTTGACCGTGCGGCGGGCGGAAACGACGGTTGAACTACCCTCGGGCGGCAGCATCATGATAGCGGGCCTGTTGCAGGAAAACGAAACCGCCGGCATTCGCGGCGTACCCGCTTTCAAGGACGTGCCGGTCTTGGGCGCATTTTTCAGCAACAACAGCGTGGAAAAATCGGAAACCGAATTGATCATCGCCGTGACCGCCTATCTGGTTAAACCCGTCGCGCCCAAGCAACTCAAGACGCCGCTCGACGGCATGATACCGGCCAGCGACTATGACCGATATTTTCTGGGCCGCATGAACGGTGTCTACATTGGCAATGCAAAAACCACCACGGCCTCGTTGCAAGGGCCGATCGGATATATCCTGGAGTGATGGGAGGCAAATGATGACAAATATTGAGCCAGTATCATTGCATCCATCCGAGCCGAAGGCGGCGCCGGGGCAGTTGGCCTTGGGCATCGCCAAAATTGCCATGGCGGCGCTTTGCCTTGGTTTGCTGGCCGGCTGCATGCCAAATTCCCCCGAGGCGGCGGCGAATACTGAAAGCCGCTATCCATTGGCCGCGGAAAGCCAATTGGTCACCCAGCCCGTCGTTTTCGAGGCCGGCCAGGCGGAACTCGACAAGGTGGAGAAAAGCCGCCTCGACGTCTTTCTGGCATATTTTCTGCAAAGCGGCGGCGGCGCGCTCGAGATCCGGCAGACGGCGGACGCCTATGACCCCCAGGCCGAGGCGCGTATGCAGGCCGTGCACCGCTATCTTCTTCTCCACGGCGCCCAACGGCATGAAATTCGCCTGCGCCGCATTGCCGGCGCCAGCGCCGAGGGCGGCCCCATCATCCTGAGTTTTGAGAAATTCACGGCGACGGCCTACAAGTGCGGTCAGCGCAATGCGCGAATATCGCCAAATCCAACCAATACGCAGCATCCCGACATGGGCTGTTCCGTGCGTTCGAACATGGCGGCGATGATTTCCAATCCTGCTGAACTGGAACGGCCCCGTGTGCGGCAGCCGGGCAGTGCCGCGCGTCGGGCCCGGGTCATTCAAAATCACCACGCGGGCCAACCGACGGAATCGGCACGCGGCGACGGCGAGAGCGCCAGCTCCATCCGCGATTTAGGTGGCTAGCCAAAATGACGGGATACCGGATAACAATAGTTATTGCCTTCGTGCGAGAGATAAGGGAGCGGCGCCATTCTTAGGATAAACGTCAATGCCTGGCTGGTGAACGAGGACAGCCAAACAGCCGTGGTCGATGGCCTGGGCGACCGCAAGATGTCGCGCTCCAACGTCGATGCACGGATGGGCGGCATTGAAGCTGCGATCGCGCATTACCAGGAAAATGCGACCCCGCAGCTGATCCTGCTGGAAACCGCTTCCGAAGGCGACGAAGTATTGAACGAACTGGACCGCCTGGCGGAAGTTTGCGATTCCGGCACCAACGTCCTGATGATGGGTGCGGCCAACGACATTGGCCTTTATCGCGAATTGATCCGCCGCGGCGTCGCGGACTACCTGGTGGGCCAGGTCGCACCACGGCAGGTTCTGGACGCGGTCACGACGATTTTCGAAGATCCCGATGCGCCGCCCATGGGCCGCTCCATCGCCTTCATGGGCAGCCGCGGCGGCAGTGGATCATCGTCCATCGCTCACAACGTGGCCTGGCACCTGGGCCAGGAATATGGCGAGGAAGTATCCGTCATCGACCTCGATGTTACTTTTGGCACCGCGGCGCTTTCCTTCAATCTGGAAACCCAGCAAACACTGGAACAGGCCCTGGCCGATCCCAGCCGCCTGGACGATCAATTGCTGGAACGTTTTCTCGTCGAATATGATGAAAATGTCAGACTGCTGGCATCGCCCTCTAATTTGGATGCCGAAGAACGGATAATGGCGGAATCCCTGGACCGTTTGCTGGACCTCGTACGCCGGCGATCATCCTTCGTGGTGCTGGACGTACCCCACCGCTGGGCGCCATGGGTACAACAGATGCTGCTTGATGCGGACGAAACCGTGATCGTGGGCGTGTTGGACCTGTCGGGACTGCGTGATACGAAAAACCTGATCGACCGTCTGCGCAAACAGCGCGGGCCGACCTCGCCCGTGCACATGGTTCTGAACCATCACGGCGCCTTCAAGAAGACCGAGCTGTCGCCGAAGGATTTTGAAACCGCGCTGGAAGTAAAACCTGATGCCATCATTCCGCATGCACCAGCCTTGTTCGGTACCGCCTCCAATAACGGTCAAATGCTGGGCCAAGTCAGCGGCAAGCACAAATCAGTGGATGTTCTGTTGGAATTGGCCCAACTTGTAAGCGGGCGGCAGCCGCAACAAAAGACTAAAAAGAGTCTGCTGGATCAGCTAGGCTTGAAAAGTAGAAAAAAAGCTAAGGCGAAATAAAGATGTTTGGCAAACGTACTGGCGGGCCGGAGGTCAAACCAAAAGCCCCTGAAGTCGAGGCCCCGGAGGCAAGTCCGGTGCCTGAGGCGCCGCCGCCTGTTCAGGCTGCCCCACCCAAGCCAGTGGAGCCCGAGCCCGTAGCGGCCGTCGATCACAGTGCTCTTTTCGGTGACGAACGGGACCGCTACAACGAAACCAAGCAGAGTATTTTTGCCTCCCTGGTCGAGGCCGTGGATCTGACTGAACTAGGCAAACTGGATTCCAGCCAGGTACGCGAAGAGATTACCGATATCGTCGGCGAAATTATCGCCATGAAGGCGATGGTGCTTTCCAGTACGGAACAGCAATCCCTGATCACCGACATCTGCAACGATGTGCTGGGACTTGGTCCGTTGGAACCGTTGCTGGAACGCGACGACATCGCCGATATCATGGTCAACGGCGCGGAAAAGGTCTACATCGAAGTCGATGGCCAAATCGAGCTGACCGACATCCGCTTTCGCGACAACGCGCAGTTGATGAACATCTGCCAGCGCATCGTCTCCGCCGTCGGCCGGCGGGTGGACGAGGCCAGCCCCATTTGTGACGCGCGCCTACTGGATGGCAGCCGCGTCAATGTCATCGGGCCGCCTCTGTCCATTGATGGCGCCACCCTGACGATACGTAAGTTTAAGAAAGATAAGCTGCGGATTCAGAATCTGGTCGATTTCGGCTCGATCACGCCCATGGGCGCGAAACTATTAGGTGTTATTGGTGCCTGCCGCCTGAATATCCTGGTCTCGGGCGGCACGGGTTCGGGCAAGACGACCCTGTTGAATGCATTGACCGCGTTCATCGAAGAGGGCGAGCGGACCATCACCTGTGAGGATTCGGCCGAACTGCAATTGCAGCAGCCCCACGTCGTGCGCCTGGAAACGCGGCCGCCCAACCTAGAGGGCGCCGGCGAAATTACCATGCGCGATCTGGTCAAGAACTGCCTGCGTATGCGCCCGGAACGGATCATCGTTGGCGAGGTCCGCGGCCCCGAAGCATTCGATCTGTTGCAGGCGATGAATACCGGCCATGACGGCTCCATGGGTACGATCCATGCCAATAATCCGCGCGAAGCAGTCAGCCGCGTGGAAAACATGATTGCCATGGGCGGTTTCAATCTACCGGCCAAGACCGTCCGCGAACAAATATCTTCCGCCGTGCATATCATCGTTCAGGCAGCCCGCCTGCGCGACGGCAGCCGCAAGATCACCCATGTTACCGAAGTCATCGGCATGGAAGGCGATGTGGTCACTTTGCAGGATTTATATACCTATGAAATCCTTGGCGAAGACGAAAACGGTAAATTGATCGGCGAACATAAACCGACGGGTCTGCGGCCTTCGTTTTGGGACCGGGCAAAATATTTCGGCCGGGAGCAGGAGCTGGTTGAAGCCCTCGGCATGTAACGTGGCACGCGCCTGGGCGCACGCGATATCGGGCCGCTTTTACGGGCTGCCTGGTCGAAGCTGTTTTATTGATTTGTCGCTGGCAAGCTGAGCAGAGGAGGCGAGCATGGATTTAGGCATTTTGGTGTTTGTCGTGGCCGGCGCCGTTTTTCTAACGATGACGATCCTCACCTTTCTGATCGTCATGCCGCAGCTAAAAACGCGCTCGAACCTGAAACAACGGATCGCCATCGCCTCCGGCAAGATGGGCGACGTCAAGTTGGCGCGGGGGGGACGCAGCGAAAGCGGCGGCAAAAAACGGGATATCCAATCACGCCTGAAAGAACTTGAAGCGGCAAAGACGAAAAAATCCTTCGCCGTAAAAATGCGCGGAACCCTGCGCCAGGCCGGTCTGCGCACAACCCTGCGAAATTATTTTCTGTTATGCGCCGGACTGTCGATCGCGGCCGCCGCCATTCATATCCTGCTTGGCTATCCCATGGTCGGGCTCCTGCCCGTGGCCATCACCGTTGGCTTTGGCTTGCCGCGCTATGTTGTCGCCAGGATGTCAAAACGGCGGGTCGCCAAATTTACCAAGGAATTCGCCAATGCCGTGGATGTCATCGTGCGCGGCATCAAATCAGGCCTGCCGGTCGGCGAATGTCTGAACGTGATCGCGACGGAAAGCCCGGAGCCGGTCGCCGGCGTATTCACGGAAATCGTGGAATCGCAAAAACTCGGCCTGCCCCTCAACGACGCCTTGGAGCGGGCCCAGGAACAGATGAAAACGGCGGAGATGCAGTTCTTTGCCATCGTCCTTGCGATCCAGTCACAAACTGGCGGTAATCTGGCCGATACCCTGCAAAATCTCTCCAACATTCTACGCGACCGCAAGAAAATGGCGGACAAGGTCAAGGCCCTGTCGTCGGAGGCGAAGTCCTCCGCCGGGATCATTGGCTCGCTGCCGTTTCTCATGACGGCGCTGTTGTATTTGGTCAGTCCAGAATACATCACCCCCCTGTTCGTTGACAATCTTGGTCAGATCTTGATCGCCTGCGGTCTGGCCTGGATGAGCATTGGTGTCTTTATCATGAAACAAATGATCAATTTTGAAGTCTGATGAGCGGCATACTTTCACCAGAAAACATCATCATTGCGCTGGGTAGCATCGGCGCCTTTCTGACCATTGTCGCTTTTGGCATGCCGATGCTGGGCAGCGATAACTTGCGCTCGCGCCTGAAGACCGTTGCCGCCCGGCGCGAGGAATTAAGCGCCGCGGCGCGAAGAAAATTCGCCAACCAGCCGTCAACCCTGCGCCAACAGGCCAGCCGATCCTATGTCACCTTCCTAGTCGACAAATTAAGGCTGATCAATCCCGCCGATAGCGTCTCGATCAAGAACAAACTAGCCCAGGCGGGCATGCGCTCGGAAGGGCATTTGTACACCTACGCCTTCTTCCGTTTCGTGGCACCTATCCTGTTTGCCCTGTTGACGGCGATCTATTTGTTTCTTCTGGCCAAGGTAGAGATGGGCCCGTCCATGAAGATCGTCTATTCCTTCGGCGCGGCGGTGGTCGGTTTCTTCATGCCCCAGATCATCGTCAAGAACAAAATCCAGAACCGGCAAAAAGCGATCCAGAAAATTTTTCCCGACGCCCTGGATCTGATGGTGATCTGCGTCGAGGCCGGCCTGTCCATGGAAGCCGCCTTTCATCGGGTCGCCAGTGAATTACAGAACCAAGGACCCGAATTGACCGAGGAACTGGGCCTGACAACGGCGGAATTGGCATTCCTGCCCGACCGCCGCCAAGCCTTGATGAATTTATCTGAACGTACCGGTCTGCCGGCGATGAGGTCCCTGGTTACCGCATTGGCACAGGCGGAAAAATACGGCACGCCGGTCAGCGTCAGCCTCCGCGTTCTATCCCAGGAACAGCGCGATGATCGAATGTCGAAGGCGGAACAAAAGGCCGGCGCCCTGCCCGCCCAATTGACCGTGCCGATGATCGTGTTTTTCCTGCCCGTGCTGTTTATCGTCTTGATCGGCCCCGCGATCATCAAGGCCATGAACACCATTTAGACCCGATCAGATTAGACCCGGTGAGGCCTTTGACGACGTCAAGGTGAGCGGATCAACAGGCAGGGCACATCGCGGATTGCCAATTTCAGGCAGGTTTCATCAACCATCTCACGATCGGGTACCGGGCGTGAATTGACCCGGAAAAAGTCACCCCGTTCCGGAACCGTCACAGTTTCCACCACCAGATCCACCGAACGCAACAGATCGCCATGCTTCTTCAACAGCTTCAGGCGCATGGCTTCAGCTCCATCCAAGGACTTGAAACTGCCTAATTGCAGGCGATAGCCCCCCGGTGCGACCGACGCCAGCTGTGCCCCTGGCGAAATGGCATCAGGTTTGCCCGCTGGGACGGCTTCGGACGTCGCGGTTGAGCTTTCCGCCCCGGGCGGTGAAGTTTTCGCGGCACCATTTGTCGCGGTATTATCGGTCGCGGTCTTTTCCGGCTCCTTCGCCGCCGACTGTGGGGTAACCGCTTGCACTTCAGCCGCTTGCATGGGTTTTCCATTATCGGCGGGTTCAGCCGTCTTAACCGCCTCAGTCGGCACCGGCGCCGGTTTCATGGCGGCCTTTTCAGGCGTTTTCTCGTCAGCTTCAGGTGCGGTCACAGCAACACTTTCCGTGGCGCTTTCGGAGGCAGTTTTGGCGTCGGCCGCTTCCCCGCCCGGCGTCGGCGCCAACTTCTTCGTCGGCGCGACCGTGGCTTCCGCCTTGGCTTGCGGTTCGGCGGGGGCTGTTTCCACCGCGTCCCTGGCCATGGCCTTGTCGGCCTGCGTCGCCACGGCCGTCGCCGGGCCATCTTCGGAAGCTATAATTTCAGGCGGTGCCCGCTTTTCGGATGACGGCTTTGCGGCCAACCGCACAGTTGAGGCCGCCTGTGGTGCCGCCGATGACACCGCCGGGGCTGCCGTCGGCGCCGCGCCGCCCGACATGCCCGCGCGCAGTTGCCGGTAATAGGTCATATTCTGGTCCGCCACCTCTGGCGGCATGTCGCGGCGGACATATTGCTCGGCCGAAGCCAAATCGCCCTTCATAGCGTAGAGCAGAGCCAGATTTTGCCGCATTCGTGGTGTCGCCTCCGGCAAGGCGGCCGCCCGCTCCAGAATTTCCAACGCCTCCCCCAGGCGTCCGGCCTGGGCCAGGGAAAGAGCGAAATTATTCATCACCGCGGCGTTTTCCGGTGACAGCTGCAAGGCCTGCCGATAACGCCGTTCGGCCTGTTCGTACATACCCAACCGATCATGTCCGATCGCCAGGGCCACCTTGATATCCCAACGTTTGCCCTCGACCTCGGCATCAACCCTTGATAATTGATCGATCGCCTTCAACGGCTCGCCCAGGGACAATTGCACCTTGCCCAATTCGGCGCGCAAATCGTAATCCTTTGGCGCTTCCTTCAAGGCGCGCAGGATTATGGCTTGCGCCTCGCGGGCCTGTTGCAGATGACGCAAACCACGCGACAGCCCGACAACCGCCTCGATATCGGATGCATCCCGATTGTACAGGTTGCGGTAGTAGCTGGCGGCCGTCGCATAATCGCGGCGTTTCTCGAAACTTTCAGCGGCCTGGAAAAGACTGCGGTCAAGGTCGCCCAGTTTCTTGGCCCGCTGCTGGGGCGGTTCCGCCACACAGCCAGCCAGGAACAAGCCGCCGGCAAAACCCAGACTTACGATCCGGGCGGCAAGGCGCGCGCCACGGCTAAAAGTAGGCTGAAAATCCGGTCGAATGCCAAGACGGCAGGAAATGTCTATCTTCATACTCTTCCCTGTACGCAAATGTCCGGCGCGCACCATTGTACTATTGTAATCTAGATGGTGATAACAACATAGGATACAATAGAAAATACTTCCATTATCTTTAGGTATTAGCGCTGAGTTCCATCGTTAAGCTGTTATGGTTAAGGATTCATTGTCAAATAGGCGCTATTAATTTCCTATAATAGATGCTTGCTGGAATGGGATGTGGTATTTTTTGGTAGGGAAGGGAAACGGATTCGTAGATTTAGCATTGCGACAATTGCGAAATGCCAAACGCGGATGTTGTTTACCTTGGCGGCGGACAAATAGGTAACCGGTGATAAGCCAATTTGTATTGAGGGCACGTAATGAACAATCGAAAACCCTGCCTAGGGCAGTCGCTAGGTCGTTTGGGCCCATTTCATTTAGGACTGGGCTATTTAGTCATTATCGCGGTCGCGCTGGGTTTTGCGGTCGGCCAGGCCGATGCAGCCGAGACCGTCGCTGTTGAAACCGGTCAGGCCGGTACAGCCGATGTTTTTGCCATTGAAATCGGCAAGGCCCAACTGATCCAGCTATCCGCGACCCCGGATGTGATAATGCTTGGCAATCCAGCCGTGGCCGATGTGGTGGTAGAGGACAACGGCCTGTTGTTTCTGCTGGGCCGGGAGCCGGGAGAAACCAACATGTTGATCCTGGATGACACGGGCAAAGTCGTCATCTCGGCCGCCATCGTGGTCGGCCCCATGAAAAAGCGCCGGGTCACCGTTGACCGCGGCCCGCAAGCCTTCACCTTGAGCTGCAATCCGCGCTGCGTGCCGGTGGCAACGCCCCAGGGCAGCGGCGCGACGACGGCGGCGGCGGCAGGCGCCGCGTCTGCCGGTGGAGAGGAAGCCGAACAAGCGGCGGCAGGCGATCCGGCAGCGGAAATCGCCAACGCCTTGAGCGGCCTGCTGGGCAATCAGCAGGGACAGGAATAACCGGAAATTTTCGGAAACGCACTAAGGGAAACAGAGCGATGAAAGTGCTGGTTGTCGACCGGGATCCGCTATTTTCACGGTTGTTGAAATCAAAGTTGGAGAAATGGGGCCATCGCGTCACGGTGGAACACGATGGCGCGGCGGCCTATGAACTGGTCGCCAAGGAGCCCTATCGCATGGTGATCCTGGATTATGACCTGCCTGGCATAGGTGGCCTGGAATTGTGCGAACGCATTCGCAAAATTGAACGGCCGCGCTACACCTACATCGTATTTTATGCCGATTTTACCGAGAAGGCAGCGGTGATGTCCTGCCTGGAGGCGGGCGCCGACGATTATTTGAACAAGCCCCTGAATACGGCTGAGTTGCAGTTGCGTATCAAGGCAGGCAAACGTCTGTTGAATATGGAGGACATGTTGCGTGAAGGCGCCGGCATGGACCTGAGCACGGGCGTGGTCAACGATGCCAGCTTTCGGGAATTCTTTCGCGTTGTGATGGCCGACAGCCAGCGCGCCAAAAAGGAAGGCGCGCTAATATACGTCCGGGTCACCAACTATCACGCCGCCTCGGAGGCCCATGGCTTTAACCCCACCGAATCCATGATGGCCGGTTTCGCGAACCTGCTACAGAATATCGCCCGCGCCTCGGACCTGGTGGCGCGCCTTTCGGACGACACTTTCTGCATCATGCTGCAACTGACCAATTGGGACAAATGCGTCCCCGTGGCGGAAAAAATAGCCACGCAAGCACCGAATATCGCGGTGATGCTGGAGCATGGCGCCATCGCGCCGGAGGTCGAGATATCCGCCTCGAATTACCCGCAAGGCGACCTGAATTATGGTCAAATTCTGGATCACGGCGAACGGACGGTCTATCCGCAAGCGGCATTGCTCGGTTCACCAGCAGCCGCGGCGAATGATACGGTTGAAGCGACGCCGCCGCCCGGTTGAGGCATTTTCAGCCGACAGCCCTTTCGAACCACACAACAGACCCACACGGCGGGCCCGCTAGACCACGTTCACAGAACATAGACCTGTTTGATGGCGCGTGGAGGCCGCGCTTCCCAGCGCCGTGGCGTCGTTGAAGGTTTTGCCCGTAGTCCCACTACGCCCGGCAACCTTCGCCTAGCCACGAAGCTGAGACGTGCGGTCAAACGGGTCTATGTTCTGTGAACGTGGTCTAGAGCAATTTTCAATTAATCGGGGTCGCCACCGTAGCTTATTTGGCGCGACTTAAGTAATTGGTTCAATTGCTCGATTCTTAAGAGTCTGAGCGCATTTTCTTCGAGCGCGCTCTAGGCCCGCTTGAACACCGCACCCGCGAACCAGCCCGCGAATAGTGCCATGGCCAGGGCGGCAATGCCATACAGCGCGGAATGGCTATGGGCAAAGGCAAAGACCCTTGCGCCCACGCCGACCTTGGAAACCACCAATGGCGTGGTTTGGGCGCTGATCACCTTGCCGTTACGCAAGAGATAGACCGTGACATTGTAGGTTCCCGTGGGCACGTTGGAGGGGAAGAAAATGTCACTGCGAAACAAGCGGTTGCCCAACAAGGTGATTTGACCGTTTTCCTCCGGATACAAACCCAGCCGCTGCTTGCCACGGATCAGGGCGGCGCGAAAGGTCGGCAGATCACCATTGGCGCCCGTTGGCTGGACCATGGAAATGTGATCGAGGCCAATGCCATGGCGGGCCAGGATGCGGTTCGATGCCAACGTTTCCGGCGGCTCCGTACTGGCCAAACGATAAAAAGCCGGCACGCCGCCAAAGGTCAAATTGTGCCGGTTGATCCAAATACCGCCAAGGCGTTCCTTGCGCCGGACCATGATGTCTTCACCCGGTCCGCGCACGACGATAACCACATCCGCCGCATCGCCCTCGATGGCGCCAAACAACAACAACTTGGTGCCGGCAAAGCCGGTTGTCACGGCGATCAAGTGATCCGAAAGATCCGCCACCACCGCCTGGGCAAACACCGGGCGGGCCAATCCGGCAAGCATCAGGGCCAACGACAGACGCAGCCCCACAATGCCGATCCGCCCCATGCCGCGCTGCCTCCCGCCCCGCATCAGCCATGCCCCACAAGCGCGCCGATGGAATACAGATCGTCCGGACGGGCCAATAATTCATACGCCAGCCGGGCACAGACCCCCAGCACGATCAGCGCCAACAAGCTGCGCAGTTGTTCGCCCGGCAACTTGGCCCCCGCCCGGGTCCCCAGCTGGGCGCCGATGACGCCCCCCGTCAGCAACAGCAAGGCCAGGAAAATATCAACTGTTTGGTTCTGCCAGGCCTGCAGGAACGTGACGTTGGCGGTGACGAAGATAATCTGAAACAACGACGTCCCCACCACCATCGCCGTCGGCATGCCAAGCAGATAAATCATCGCCGGCACCATGATAAAGCCGCCGCCGACGCCCATGATCGCCGCCAGAATGCCAACCAAAATGCCGATACTCAGAGGCAGCAAAGCCGATATATAGAGTTTGGAGCGGCGGAAGCGCATCTTGAAGGGCAAGCCATGCAACCAGTTGTGCTGATGTAGTTTGCGCCGCTTGCCGCCAGGTTTACGCTGCCGCGATATCGCCTTCAGGCTTTCAATCAGCATCAAGGCACCGATAATACCCAGAAAAACGACATAGGATGCCCGGATCACCAGATCAATTTGGCCCAAGCCCTGCAGCAGGCCAAAAACCCAAACCCCCAGGGTCGAGCCGACAATACCGCCAAGGAGCAGGACAATGCCCATCTTTAGGTCAACATTGCCCCGCCGCCAATGCGCCAGGGCGCCAGAAACCGAAGAGGCGACAATCTGATTGGCTTCCGTGGCCACGGCGACGGCGGGCGGAATTCCGGCAAAAATCAACAGCGGCGTCATCAAGAAGCCGCCACCGACCCCGAACAGTCCAGACAGAACGCCGACCCCCGCGCCCATGCCAAGAAACAGGAAGACGTTAACCGATAGTTCCGCGATCGGAAGATAGATCTGCATGCAACAGGCACACCAACTAGTGGCACTAAATATTCTAGCGCCAACATTCCAGCGCAAATTCTGGGGCACATTGATTTGGCGGTACGATTGAAAGGCCTTGGCCGATCATAAAGAAACCCCCAAAAGAATAGGGCCGCCTTCCCCAAAAGCGGTCCCGACGAGATAGTTGGTGAATACAGCACAATGGCCAGTTATGGCAAACAAAACCTAATGAAAATCAATAATTAGGTTCAATATAGCGGGATTAACCGCTCAACAAGCCGTGCGGGAGGCCTAGTTGAGTTTCGCCACGCAGCCGCCGGCGCAAATCAGATCATGCAGCAAATCGATGATCAAGCGGGCCTCATCGCCATGCAGGGAGTAAAATATATTCTGCGCCGAGCGCCTTGGCATGACCAAGCCGTCCTTGCGCAGACGGGCAAGATGTTGTGACAATGCCGATTGACTGATCCCGAGCAAACCTTCCAATTCACCGACGCTACGTTCACCCTCACTCAGATGACATAGAATCATTAGCCGGCGCTCATTTGCCATGGCCTTTAGAACACGGCTTGCGTCGCGGGCATTCTCCTGCATCACTGCAAGGTTCATCTCGGTATCCCCGTGTCTTGTTGCGCGGTCCGCGCTTTTGTCCATCACATCAGTTGCAACACAGCGGCAGTGGCAGCGGCACCCAGTACTCGCTGGTTACAATTCTTTCTTACTCGTTGTTACGACAAGACTCGACGCGGCACAATAAAAAAAGAAATATAAGAACATTCTAAATAATAATTTAGCCTATTTCTCCAAGCACCGGAAGTATTTCGATCAACCAAAACCCCAATAACTCGAAAGAATTAAAAACAAACAATAATCCTGTTACAATCAGAAGGCCGCCGGTTGCTAATTCTATACGCCGCATGTGATGACGCATTCGCTTCATCCATCCTAAAAACGGTGCGGCAAGGAATGCCGCCAAGAGAAATGGAATACCCAACCCGGCGGCATAAACGGCAAGCAACGACGTACCGTACCATAAACTATCACTCCGCGCGGCAATGGAAAGCACGGTTGCTAATATTGGCCCGATACAAGGTGTCCAGCCAAAGGCAAAGGCCAGGCCCAAAAAGTAGGCGCCGACGACCCCGGCCGGACGATTTTGCAAATGCAGGCGCACCTCTCTATGCAAAAAAGGCAGTCGCAATAGCCCCATGATATGTAAGCCAAATATAATAATTATCACGCCGGCGATCTGGCCAAGGATCAATTTGTGCTGCAAAAGGATGCCGCTAATGGCGGAAGCGGACGCACCGAGAGCGACAAAGACGCTGGAAAAGCCAAAAATAAAAAACAGCGCCGAGATAACGACGCGCCGCGCGCCGCCGGCATCCGTTTCCCGTTCCCCTGAAAGCTGTTCCAGCGAGGTGCCGCCCAAAAAGCATAAGTACGCAGGCACCAACGGCAGTACGCAGGGCGATACAAAACTTAGAATGCCCCCGCCCAGGGCACCGGCATAACTGATATCGAAGCCGCTCATTGGCCAATCCTAACCGCAGACAAACAATTATCTAAGTATGGGCGCCTCGGCCGCGCACCGCCAGTACGCTGTAGCATGCATTGGGCCCGATCACGACGATTTTACAGCTGACCGTGGTGCGCTACAGTGTCGCCATGAGCGATGGTCCGAATGCGCATGGTGAGGCTGAAGCGGTCTGCGAAATCGATACACGCGGCATGATCTGCCCATTGCCGGTTTTGCGCGTGCGCAAGACCTTGGCTACGTTGCGCCCGGGCGATCTGTTGCGGGTAAGCTGCACCGACCCTGCCGCTGCCACGGATTTTCCGGCCTTTTGTCAAGCGGCCGGGCACAAACTGCTCGAAAGCAGACGGCAAGACGCGGGTACGGGTCGGGATTGGGGCCATGCAACGGAATTGGTATTCCTCATTCGCCGCGGCGGCTGACCGCGCGACGGAGGGACATAACAGTGGCGTTGGCGAGCACTTGATGGCCACCTGGCCGACTACGTTTTGAGCCAGACATGGAAATAAATGCAGCGAACACAATAAATACAATACATATACTAAATGGCGTACGCCTTTCGATTAATAGTCATTAAGGCGTATTATTAGAAAATTATCAAGTAAACATTCTTAAATTTTAAGAATACATAAAGTTTGTTTCAATTCTATCTCATGAATATTCTACCTGTTTATGAATAATAAACCCTTTTCTTCTAATCTCATCTAACGCTCGCTGACGCATGGGGAAGATCGCGTCAACCTGTCGGATCTTGGTTTTAGACGATTGAAATGGGGAAACCACAATGAATATTGCTGTATTCGGCCGCCAAGGCGGGCCAAAATTAAGCTCAAGCGGCAAACTAGCCTTTGAGGAAATGATCGACGCGCTGCCGACCGCGGTCATGGCATGCGACCCGGCGGACTTGCGGGTCATCTATATGAACAAGCAATCGACCGAGACGCTGAAAGAGATCGAGCATCTGATACCTGTCGAGGCAGACGATGTCCTGGGTCAATGCATCGACATTTTTCACAAGCATCCCGAACATCAACGCAAATTGCTGGGCGATCCGGCCAACCTGCCGCACAAGGCCAAAATTCAGCTCGGCACGGAGTGGTTGGATCTGCATGTTTCCGCCGTGCATGACAAAAACGGCAACTACATTGCCGCTACGGTTGCTTGGTCCGTAATCACCCAGCAGGTGGAGCATGAAACGCAAACGCAAAAACTGCTGCAGATGATGGATCAAATGCCCATCAACGTTATGTTGGCGGACAAAGATACCTTTGAAATCACCTATATCAACGAGACCTCGATCAAAACCCTGACGCCGCTGAACCATTTGTTGCCGGTCCCGGCAGATCAGCTGCATGGCAAATGCATCGACATCTTTCATAAGCACCCCGAGCATCAGCGCCGCATGCTGGCGGACCCGGACAATTTACCCCACCGTGCCTTAATCAAGCTGGGCGAAGAAACCCTGGATCTGACGGTTGCGGCCCTGAACGATGCGAATGGCAATTATATTGGGCCGATGCTGTCCTGGGCCCTGGTGACCCGGAACATCAACCTGGCGACCCAGGTTACCAATGTGGCCGAGGCCGTATCAGCGGCGGCGGAGGAAATGTCCGCCTCGTCACGGGCCATGCAAGAATCGGTCGCTCTGGCCAATTCACGGTCCGGCACGGTCGCCTCGGCGGCGGAAGAGCTGTCCTCTTCGGTCGATGAAATCTCCCGCCAGGTCAGCCATTCCGCCGGCATTGCCAGCGGCGCGGTGGAAGATGCCCGGCGCACCTCTGAAATGATCGACGGGCTGAACCAGGCCGCGCAGAAAATCGGTGACGTGGTCAATATTATTCAGGACATCGCCGGACAAACCAACTTATTGGCCCTGAACGCCACGATCGAGGCGGCGCGGGCCGGCGAGGCCGGCAAAGGCTTCGCCGTCGTTGCCTCGGAAGTGAAATCCCTGGCCACGCAGACCGCGGGTGCCACGGAAGAAATTTCGGCACAAATCGCCGAAATCCAAGGCGCTACAAAGTCCGCGGTGGAGGCCAACGAAACCATTACCAAGACCATCAACGAGATCCACGAGGTCGCGACGGCCATCGCCTCGGCGGTGGAGGAACAGGGTGCGGCGACCCAGGAGGTTTCTTCCAACATCGTTCAGGTATCGGAAGCCTCGGATGCGACCGGCCAGGCGGCCCAGGAAGTTCTGGATGCCTCCACCGATCTGGCCCAGAAATCCGCCGAACTACAAAGCCATTTGGGCGAATTCATGAAGTCCATGGGTGCGCGCTAGGGAACACGTTCACGGCAAATCAAGGGGCGCCTGGCGGGCGCCTCTTTTTTTTTTGCTTCCGCCTTTTTTTGAACAGGCCTTGCACGCATACGGGGTGATCGGCTAGGCAGGTAGCGCAGGATCGTCATCCACCACGAGGACAGGGAACCCGACCATGCGCCCCGCCATCCGTTCGGCCCCCCTATTCACAGCCCTGTTTGCGGCGTTGCTTACGGCCTTTGTCTGCCTCGGGCCACGGCCCAGCGCGGCTGCCGGCCTTAGCCTGGAACTCAAGAAAACCGAAGACAGCCCGCGGGGCTGCCTGGCAACGCTGCTGATCAGCAATGGACTGGGCCAGACCCTGGACCGGTTTCGTTTGGATCTGGTGCTGTTCGATGGCAAGGACGCTGTCATGGACCGCCTGTTGATCGACCTAGCGCCGCTGCCATCAAACCGTGGCACGATCGTGAATATCCCTCTCCACAGCGGTGCCTGTGCCAAAATTTCCCGCATCCAGTTGTACAAAATACCCGCCTGCCGGGCTCAGGACGGTGGCCCATACGACTGTTTGACCGGACTTGCGGTCAGTACAAACACAGCCATCGGTTTCGGTAAATAATACCGCGATGGTTTAAGATGCAGCGATGAGCACGCAGGACAATAAAGGACTGTTCGCCCTGGGCGGCAATCTGGACCGCTTTATCTGGCAGGCGGATTTGAGCGGTTTGCCAACCTGGCGCGCCAGGTTGATCATTGCCCTGCGCATGGCCGCCGCCATTGGCCGTGATCTGGCCAAGGGGCAGCTGACCCTTTGGGCCATGAGCCTGGTTTACACCACCTTGTTGTCCCTGGTGCCCTTGTTGGCAATCAGTTTTTCCATCCTGAAGGGCTTTGGTGTCCATAACCAGATTGAACCCCTGCTGCTTGGTGTGCTCGAACCTCTGGGCAGCAAGGGCATCGAGATTACCGAACGGATCATCGAATTCGTTGATAACGTCAAGGTCGGCGTGTTGGGCAGCCTGGGCTTCGCCTTGTTGTTCTATACGGTTGTCTCGCTGATGCAGAAGATCGAGCGGGCCTTTAACACGGTCTGGCATGTCAGCCGGGAACGCAGCCTGGGGCAACGTTTCCGCGACTATCTTTCGGTGCTGGTCATTGGCCCAGCCTTGATTTTCGCCGCCGTGGGTATTGGCGCATCGATCGCCTCGCTCTCCATCGTCGGCACCCTATCGGCGATAGAACCCCTGGGCAGCGTGATTAAATTCGCTGGCAAGCTGATCCCGTTCCTGATGATCTCGGGCGCCTTCAGCTTCATGTACGCCTTCATTCCCAACACCAAGGTACAGGCCCGCGCGGCCCTGTCGGGCGGGTTGGTCGCCGGTCTGATGTGGAATGTACTGGGCTGGATCTTTGCCTCCTTCGTGGTTGGCTCGGCCAAATACACCGCCATCTATTCCACCTTCGCGACGCTGATATTTTTCATGATCTGGCTGTATGTGGGTTGGTTGATCTTGCTGATCGGCGCCAACATCGGTTTTTATGTGCAGCATCCGGCTTATTTGCGCGGCCAAGGCGGCCACCAGCGCCTAAGCCACCGGGCCCGGGAAAAGCTGGCCCTGACGTTGATTAACCTGATCGCGCGGCATCACTATCTCCGCCGCCCCGCCTGGTCGGCGGAGGCTCTGTCGCAAGAGCTAAACATTCGCAATGACCCGGTGCAGGATGTTCTGGAGGTTCTTGAACGGGCGGATCTGATCAAGGCCACGGCGGATCAACCGCACACCTATCTGCCGGCCCGCCCGTTCGAGGTGGTGACTATAGACGAGGTCCTCGCCGCGGTCCGCCATGGCGGCGCGGGCGGCGATCTTTCCTATGATAGCATCCCGGCACCAGCCGGCATCGATGCCATCGTGGATGCGTACGAGGCCGCCTCCGCCGCCGCACTGGAAGGAAAAACCGTCAAGGAACTGGCCCTGACGGCGGACGGCGACCAGGAGGCATCGTAACAACCATGTTCGATCAGCAGGTTACCTTTCTCTACACCGCCGATCTAACCCGCAGCGCCGCTTTCTATGGCGAGACCCTGGGTTTGCCGCTGGCCCTGGACCAGGGTGCCTGTCAGATCTTCCGGACCAGCCGGGACGGCTTTATCGGGGTCTGCCAATGCGCCGAGGGAACCAACGTCAGGCCCGATGGCATCATTGTCACCCTGGTCAGCGCTGACGTGGACGGCTGGTACGAACGCCTGACAGCACAAGGCGTAACGATCGAGGCGCCGCCCAGCGAAAACGAAAAATTCAACATCTATCAATTCTTCCTGCGCGATCCCGATGGCTATCAGCTGGAAATCCAGCGTTTTCAGGACCCTGACTGGCCGGCCCCGGCTTAGACCGCGGTTTAGACGACAAGATCGCCGGGATGACCGGTCTCATCCAATAGCCCAGCAATGATCTCCAACCCCTGGATCACGCGATCACGGACCGGTTCATGGCTGAGGCATATGCGAACGGCGTTTGGCGCATCGGCCTGTGTGATGACGAAGGTTTCGCCGGTGAGCACTTTTACACCTTGCCTTTCGGCAGCGGCCCGAAAGGCATCCGCCCACCAATGTTTGGGAAGCACCAGCCAAAGATGCAGACCATGCGGATCCGCCCGCACATCGTGTCCGCTCAAAATACGGCGGGCCAGTTGCTGGCGTGCACGGGCCTCCGACCTTTGAAACTGGTTCAACCTTTGCGCCGTGCCATCCATGATCCAGGTGCTGGCGATCTCCGCCATCAGGGACGGCGGCATCCAACACGACAAATTAACGGCGGCATGGAGCGCGCGGCGCAGCCTATCGGGCGCATGCAGAAAGCCAACCCGCAGGCCGGGCGCAAGACATTTTGAAACGCTGGTGAGAAAAACCGTTTGCTCAGGCGCATGGCAGGCCAACGGCCGGGGTCTCTCAGGCGGCAGGAAACCGAACACATCATCCTCGATGATCAACAGATCATGCCTCTTGGCGACAGCCGCGATTTCGCGCCGCCGCACCTCGGTCATCGTAATCGCGGTCGGCGTGTGCAATGTAGGCATGCAATACAAAACCTTTGCCGCGCTGTTCCGGCAGGCGTCATCCAGCGCGGCCGGTGAAAGGCCGCCGTCATCCATGGCGACGGGCATCAGCTTGAGATCAAGGTGCCGCGCCAGGGCCTTGATCGGCGCATATGTCATCGCTTCCGTGAGCAGGACGTCGCCCGGACGCGCCATGGCCAGCAAACTCACCAGCAAGCCATGTTGCGCCCCGTTGGCTAGGATCACCTCGTCGGCATGAGCATCGAGACCAAGTGGGCGAAGCCATGCCGCCGCCGCCTCGGCATGGCGCGGCGCACCGCCGTCCGTCTGATAGTCAAGGTGGGCGGCCAGTTTATCGGAACCTTGCAAATCCGCCAGCGTCGCGGCCAGTTCGGCGGCACCCTCACCGGGCGCAGGCAGGTTCAAAGTGAAGTCAATCGGCCCGCTGGTTGGCCGAACCATCCCGGATGGTGCATCCCGCAGCGGCATGGGCCCGGCACCGCGCACATAGGTGCCGCGCCCCACTTCACCATGCAGAAAACCCCGCTTGATCGCCTCGGCATAGGCGCGGCTGACGGTGTTTAGAGACAGCCCCAGCCGATAGGCGAGATCACGCTGGACCGGCAGCCGGTCCCGCTCCTTCAGACTGCCATCGGCGATACTCTGCCCAATCGCCTCGGCGATCAGCAGGTATTTGGGACCGGTTTTATGGTCGAGATCAGGGCACCATATTGTCATGATAACAATGTTTATATTGACTCGAAATACACGTCAATACTATCGATGCAATTCAATATCTCTCATCAATACAATATATCAAAGCCTGGAGGTTTTCATGTCCTCTCTCACATCAACCGCCACCAAAAACGGCGGGCAAACAGCCTTCTACACACGGCCCGGCGCCGTTCCCATGCCGGTGATCGACCGGGCCTCCGGCATCCACATGTGGGATGAAGAGGGCAACCGCTATATCGATGTCTCGTCAGGCCCGGTGGTCAGCAATGTCGGCCACGGCAATCCCTATATGGCCGATGCATTGGCGGCACAGGCCAGGACCTTGGACTACGCCTTTCCCCGATTGATAAGGAACCGCCCCAACATTGACTATGTCGAGCGTCTGGCAGCGCTGGCGGGACCGGGTTTCGAACGTGTCTACCTGGCGTCAGGGGGCAGCGAGGCCATGGAGAACGCCATCAAACTGTTGCGCCAGTACGCCGTGGCCACGGGACGGAAGGCGAAGACCCAGGTCATTACCTGCCAGCCGTCCTATCACGGCGCTACCATCGCTACGCTGGCCATGAACGGCGATATCATGCTGGCGCCTTTTCTGGACGGCTTTGCCGAGGTGACACCGAAAATTCCGGCGCCCTTGAGCTATCGCGTTCCGGACAATCATGACGCCGACAGCTATGCGGAATACTGCGCCGGCTGTCTTGAGGCCAAGATCAATGAACTTGGCGCCGAGAGAGTCCTGGCCTTTGTCATCGAGCCGGTGGGCGGCCTTTCCACCGGCTGCGTCGTGCCGCCGCAACGCTACTTCCGGCGCATCCGCGAAATCTGCACGCGCCATGATGTGCACCTGGTTTTCGACGAAATCCTATGCGGCATGGGCCGCACCGGCAGGTTCCTGGCGGCGCACCACTGGCCCGATGCCCTGCCCGACATCATCACCATGGCAAAGGGCATGGCGTCGGGCTACAGCCCCCTGGGCGCGGTTCTGGCACCGGCCGCCCTGGTTGATGAACTGGCCGATCTGAGCGGTTTCGAGTTCCAGTATTCCTACAATGCAAACCCCATATCATGCGCCGCCGGGATGGCGGTACTCGATCTTTACCAGCGTCTGGACCTGGTCAATAGATCCGAAATCGCCGGAGAACGGCTCCGCCACGGGCTAGAAGAAATGCAAGGGCAGCTTCCGATCATCGGCGACATCAGGGGCCTGGGGTTGCTGCTTGCCGTTGAACTCGTCGCCGACCGGACCAACAAGGCGCCGCTGCCGAACCACATTCAGCCCACCGACCTGGTTCGCATTCATGGCCTCAACAACGGTCTGATCATCTATTCCAGACCGGCGTCGGGGGGCAGGTACGGCCATTGGTTCATGGTCTCGCCACCGCTCACGATCACGGACGAGGAGATCGACGAACTGCTGGGCCGTTTGCGCAGTACCTTGCATGATTTGTCGCTCGAACTGGCTGGCGCCAAATCGCCCTAGCGATCCCTGGCATAATCGATCTCGTAACCAAAGGCGGCGATGGAATGCGGCAAAGATAAGTTGGCGAACGACACCGCGGTGGCCGGTGATGGGAATGATTTAGTTCTCCGCCAGGAATGAAACCCCGCGGGGCATGCCTGGCAGGGATTGGCCGCCATCAATGGTGATGACCTCGCCGGTCATGGACGGCGCGGCCAAAATAAACCGCAGGGCGGCGACCAATTGTTCCGGCGTAGCGCTTTGCCCCAGCGGGTTCATGGCGTGGGCGGCGCGGAAGCCGGCCTCGGTCTGATTCGCGCTGGGCAGGGTAATGCCCGGCGCAATCCCGCAAACCCTGATCCGTGGCGCCAACTCCATGGCCAGAACCTTGGTGGCGCCCAATAAGCCGTATTTTGCGACGGTGTAGGAAAAGAAATCCGCGTTCAGGGCGAACAACTTATTGTCCAGCATATTCACCACCACGCCCCGATGATTAGAGGATCGTTCATCGGCCAGAGCCTTGGCAAAGTCACGGGCCAGGAACAGCGGCGCGCGTAGATTGACCGCCTGATGATCATCCCAGCTCTCCGCCGTCATGTTCAGCGCGGCATCATTCTCGAATAACGAGGCATTGTTGATCAAACACGTTAGAGGCGGCGCATCCCGACCGGCGGCGGCGATCAATCCGGCGACGGCGCCGGAGTCCCGCAAATCCGCCTGGACCAGATGGCCCCGGCCGCCATCGCCCTGGATTTGCGCCAACAGCGCCTCCGCCGCATCGTGGGAGGCGTGATAATGGATCGCCACATGCCAGCCATCCGCTGCCAGGGCCTGCGCCATGGCTGCGCCCACGCGGATCGCCCCGCCGGTAATCAACGCCGTTCTTGCTGTGTTGTCGTCCACCATGTTTCGTTTCTGCCCCAGCGCGGTGATCAAGGCAACAATTCCGCCAGCACCGCATTCAAGACCTGCAGGCCGGCATCGCTGGCCGCCAGGTTCTCCCCTTGCCAGGACAGCAATCCCCCAGCCAAGAGCCTATCCAACCCCTCTCCCGCCAGCCAGTCAACCAGGGGCATCCCAACCTCCGCCTTGAAATCACCGCCGTTCACCCCTTGGGTCAGGCGCATGCCCATCATCAGCATTTCCGTCGCCCGTTCTTCCCGGGAGAGTACGCTTTCCGACGCACGCCCCTCCCCCGCCAGCCATTTTTCCGGTGATGTCCGCTGGCTGGTCGCCAACCGTTCGCCATCGATCAGCAACCGCCCATGGGCGCCCGGCCCCAGCCCCAGATATTCGCCATAGCGCCAATAGGTCAGATTGTGCCGGCATTCCTGGCCCAGTGCGGCATGGTTGGAGATTTCATAGGCTGGCAGGCCCGCATCAAGGCACATCTGCTGGGTTGCCTCGAACAGGTCGGCGGCCAGATCGCCATCCGCCGCCTGCACCGTGCCGTCGAAGGCCGTGCCCTTTTCGATGCTCAGTTGATAGAGCGAGAGATGCGACGGGCCCAGTTCCAAAGCCTGGCTCAGCTCCGCCCGCCAGCTTGCCTCATCCTGGCCGGGACGGGCATAGATCAGATCAAAGTTGCACCGCGCAAAGGTATCGCGGGCCAACGACAGGGCCGCCATGGCTTCGCGAGCATCATGATTACGCCCCAGACGGCGCAGATCCGTATCGTTCAGCGCCTGCACACCCAAAGACAGGCGGTTGACGCCCGCAGCGGCATAGGCACGAAAACGGCCTGCTTCAACGGACGTCGGATTGGCCTCCAAGGTTATTTCCACGGCTCCGTCCATGCCCCAATGGCCGGCAATGCGGTCGATAATTGCGGCAACGGTTGCCGCCGGCATCAGGGATGGCGTGCCACCGCCGAAAAAAATGCTGCCAACCTCCCGGCCCGGCAGACGAGCGGCAGCGCGGTCAATCTCATCCAGCAGGGCCCGGCGCCAGGCGTCCTGATCAACGCCGTCACGGACATGACTGTTGAAGTCGCAATAAGGGCACTTGGCCAGGCAAAACGGCCAATGCAGGTAGACCGCGAAGCCCCGGCTACTGGTGGGATTATGGCTGGCGGAAGCAACCATCGATCAACTTTTGAAAGGCCACGGCGCGATGCGAAATACGCTGTTTTTCGTCATAATCCATCTCGCCGAAGGTCACGTCATAGCCGTCGGGCAGAAACATGGGATCATAGCCGAAGCCCTTGTCGCCCCTTGGCGGCCAGACCATGGTGCCGTAAATCCGGCCTTCAAAGCTCTCAACATGGCCATCGGGCCAGGCCAGCGACAGCACGGAGATGAAATAGGCCCGCCGGTTGGGGTTATCCCCCAGCTTTTCCTGCACCAGCGCCATGGCCGCGTTGAAATCCCGCTCCGGCCCGGCCCAGCGCGCGGAATAGAGGCCCGGATCGCCGCCCAACCCCTCGACCGCCAGGCCGCTGTCATCGGCCAGGGCCGGCAAACTGGCGCCCTGCACCGCCGCCTCGGCCTTCAGCACCGCGTTGGCGACGAAGGTATCGCCGGTTTCCTCGGGCTCCGGCAGACCCAACGCGGCGGCGGAAACGATATCCAGCGCGAAAGGCACCAATAGATCGGCGATCTCGCGCACCTTGCCTTCGTTATGAGAGGCGACGACCAGACGCGGTTCTGCGAAAAGGCGGGCCACGGTCTAGCCGCCGATGGCTTGCTTTTGCAAAACCGTCAACTCGCCGATACCTTTTTCGGCCAGGGCCATCAGGCTGTTGAACTGCTCGCGGCTGAACGGATCTTCCTCTGCCGTGCCCTGAATTTCAACAATGCCCCCGTTGCCCGTCAGGACAAAGTTGGCATCCGCCTGGGCGTTTGAATCCTCGGCATAGTCCAGGTCCAGCACCGCCGTATCCTGGTACAAACCGCAGCTGACGGCGGCGATATGATCGCTCAGGGGCATTTTTTCGATCAGGCCCTCTTTGAGCATGCCGGACAGGGCGATATGCAGCGCCACCCAGGCCCCGGTGATCGACGCCGTGCGGGTGCCGCCGTCGGCTTGGAGAACGTCGCAATCCAGGCGAATTTGGCGTTCGCCCATGGCCTTAAGGTCCGTCACCGCGCGCAGCGACCGCCCGATCAGGCGTTGGATTTCCTGGGTCCGGCCCGATTGCTTGCCGCGTGCGGCCTCACGGCCCGTGCGGGTATGGGTGGAGCGCGGCAGCATGCCGTATTCCGCCGTCACCCAGCCCTGGCCGCTGTTGCGCAGGAACGGCGGCACCCGGTCGTCAATAGAGGCGGCGCAGAGCACATGGGTATCGCCAAAACGGATCAGGCAGGAGCCTTCCGCGTATTTCGAGAAACCTGGCTCCAGGGTGACTTCACGTAGTTGATCGACGGCACGGCCCGATGGACGCATGGCGAAAACTCCTAAAATTCCGGGACAAATCCTGGCGCCCTTCTAGACCTCTGATGCGCCGCCGTCCAGCGCCACGTTAACCTGCCCGTGACGCGCAAGTTGACGCTTTGGGGGGCCGTTACTACATTGTCTAGAACATGGCTATACGATCACCACATGGGCCGGAAATCGGTGCCCTTGACCAACGTAACCGCGAAATTTTTCGCGAGGTGGTGGAATCGTTCCTGGAAACCGGCACCCCGGTTGGCTCGCGCACGCTATCAAGGCGCCTGAACAGCTCTCTCTCCCCCGCCTCGATCCGCAATATCATGTCGGATCTGGAGAGCGCGGGACTATTGCATGCCCCGCATCCCTCGGCCGGGCGCCTGCCCACGGACCGTGGCCTGCGCATGTTCATCGATGGCTTATTGGAGCTTGGTGATCTGGCCGAGAGCGAACGGGCGGAGATTGAGGCCCATTGCGCCGCCGCCGGCCGCAGTTTCGAGGATATGCTGATCCAGGCCTCGGAAATGCTGTCGGGCCTGTCGGGCTGGGCCGGCTTGGTGATGGCGCCGAAATTAGAAGCGCCCCTGAAGCATCTGGAATTCGTCTCCCTGGGTGATGGCCGGGCATTGGTCGTGATTGTGGGCGAGTCCGGCGCGGTGGAAAACCGTATTATCGAAGTCCCCGCCGGCCTGCCGCCCTCCGCCCTGGTTGAAGCGGCGAATTATCTCAATGCCCGCCTGCGCGGCGCTACTTTGGCGGAAACCCGGCGCGAGATCCTGGATGAAATTGAAGGCCACCGCGCGGAGCTGGACGCGGTAACGGCGCGGGTGGTGGAAAGCGGCCTGGCGATCTGGGGCGGCGGTGGGCAGCAGCAAACCCTGATCGTGCGGGGCCGGGCCAATCTGCTGGAAGATATCTCGGCGGCGGAGGATCTGGAACGGGTGCGCCAGTTATTCGCCGATCTGGAAAGCAAACAGGCGCTGATCGATGTACTGGAACTGGCCAACGAGGGACCGGGTGTCCGGGTCTTTGTCGGCTCGGAAAGCCAATTGTTCTCTCTGACCGGATCTTCCATGATCGTGGCGCCCTATAGCAACTCCAACCAAGAGATAATCGGCGCCATCGGCGTGGTCGGCCCGACGCATCTGAACTATGCCCGAATTGTCCCCATGGTGGACTATACCGCGCGGGTTATCGGCCGTCTGATAGGTTGACCTAAAGCATCAATTGGCCGGTTGACCTTGGGCCCTATTCGGTTCAAAAGGTCGCAGTTTCAATTGGCGGCTTCAAAACTGCGCCCTGAAGCCCTATATCAAGCTCAAACACTCCGTAATTACGTGCCTGTATTCGAGGACAAGATGAACGAACCCGAAAATTTCGAGAATTCGGAAGAGGTCAAACCCGAGGCCGCAGAAGCCCAAAAAGCGGCAAGCGCCGACCCCGTTAGTCTGGCCGCCGCGAAGGTTGCCGCCGAAGCTGCCCGCGAGGCCAGCCAGGAAACGGCCAATCCCGAAACGGTCGAGCCCGCGGACGAACCTGACGAGCTGGAATTGGCCTATGGCGAAGTCGCCGATCTGAAGGACAAGCTACTGCGCGCCATGGCCGAGACGGAAAACATCAAGCGCCGGGGCGAGCGGGAAAAGACCGACCTGCGCAAATACGCCATCGCCGATTTCGCCCGCGATATGCTGGCGGTATCCGATAATCTGCAACGCGCCCTGTCCGCCGTCTCGGACGAGCATCGCAAGGGTAATCCGGAAATGGCCCAGCTGCTGGAAGGCGTCGAGTTGACCCAACGGGAACTGCAAGGCCATTTCGACAAACACGGCATCAGGGAGGTTAATCCCCTGGGCGAAAAAATGGACCCCAACCTACACCAGGCCGTGGTTCAGATCGATGATCCCGAAGCTGCCCAGGGTACCGTCGTTCAGGTCATGCAGGTGGGTTATGTAATCCAGGACCGCCTGTTGCGGGCGGCCATGGTCGGCGTCGCCAAGGGTGCGCCGGCGGCGCCAAAAGCCGCCGATGATGACGGCCAGAACGTGGATACACAGGCCTAGCCTTTGATTGCATGGATTCGCGGTAACTAGATGAGTGTTCCCCGGTCCGTTATCGGAAACCAAGCGGCCCGGCGAATCTTCATGGCGCGCCAGGGCCTGTGCCACCCGCCACACCTACGCCAGGACAAAGACGCCCTGCATAGGCTGATCCAGCAATTGGGTTTCGTGCAAGTGGATAGTATCCGCACGGTGGAACGGGCTCACCATATGATCCTGTTCGCGCGCAATCAGACCTACCGGCCCGAACATCTGCGCCAGCTGCTGGAAGAGGACCGTCGGCTGTTCGAACATTGGACCCATGATGCCGCCATCATTCCCACCGCATTCTACCCCCATTGGCGACGGCGGTTTGAGTTAAGCGAAGACGGCTTACGGGAGCGCTGGCGCAAATGGCGGCCAAAGGAAAAGTCCGGCGACCAGCATATCGGTTTCGAGGACATGATGGACGGCGTGAGGGCACATATCACCCAGAACGGCCCGACCATGTCGCGGGATTTGAAGCGCAAGTCGCCCCCGCGTACCGCCGGGAAAAACGGCTGGTGGCAATGGCATCCTTCCAAAACCGCGCTGGAATTTCTCTGGCGCACCGGCGATCTTTGCGTCAGTCGGCGGGATGGTTTTCAAAAGGTCTATGACCTGTCCAACCGCGTTATCCCGGAGCATATTCATCGCGAAGAGGCGCATTCCAAAGAGGATTTCGTTGACTGGGCCTGCAGCGCCGCGCTCGACCGTCTGGGCTTTGCGGCACCCGGCGAACTGGCTGCCTATTGGGCCTCGATCAGCGCGGGGGAGGCCAAATCATGGTGCCTTGAAAACCTGGGCGAAGACTTGATCGAGGTGCTGGTCGAAAGCGCCGACGGCAGCGCGGCGAAATCCTGCTATGCGCGCCCGGCCCTGATTGAAATCCTAGGCGGCCCGGCCGATCTGGCCGCCCACGCCGCCCCACCCGACCGTCTGCGCGTGTTAAGCCCGTTCGATCCCCTGATCAGGGACCGCAAGCGCTTGCAACGGCTGTTCAACTTTGACTACCGCATCGAAATCTTCGTACCGGAAGCCGAACGTGAATACGGCTATTATGTTTTTCCCTTACTGGAGCGAGACCGCATGATCGGCCGCATTGATATGAAGGCACAGCGCAAGGACAATGCGCTGCACATCACGGGCCTATGGCTTGAGCCGAAAGTTAAATTCAGCCAGGCGCGGCAAAAGAAACTAGCCGCCGAGTTGAAGCGCCACGCCAGGTTTATCGGCATGGAGACAGTCACCTATGATCGCGACTATCTGAAGTCCGCATGACATCCGCATGACAACGGAGAGCAGCGCAATGAAAGACCTTCTCAAGGGCGACATCGCCATCGTCACCGGCGCGGCCCAGGGCAATGGCGCAGCACTTGCCAAGGGCCTGGCACACAGCGGCGCCATTGTCGTGGTGACCGACATCAATGGCGACAAGGCGCAAACCGTCGCCGACGAGATCAAGACTTCCGGTGGCCGGGCGGAAAGCTGGGCCCTCGATGTTACGGACCGGGCCGCCTGTTCAGCCGTGGCCGGGGCGGTACACGGGGCCTTGGGGCCAGTGTCTGTCTTGATTAACAATGCCGGCATTCTGTACCGTGATACCCTTCGCGATGAAGATTTCGAGGCACAATGGCAGCGTACCCTGGACGTCAATCTAAATGGCGCCAAGAATATGACCATGGCCTGTGTCAACGATCTGCGTAGCACGGGTGGACGCGTCGTCAATTTAGGCTCCATCCGTTCCTTCGTGGGCGGATCGCAATCCGCCGCCTATGCCACCTCCAAAGGCGCGATCCTGATGATGACCAAAGCTTTCGCGGCGGAGCTAGCGCCGGACGGCGTGCGCGTGAACGCCATCGCGCCTGGCATTATCGCCACGGCCATGACGGAATATACCCGCGACAATCCAGCATCGCTCGAGAAATTCCTAACCCGCGTTCCCATGGGCCGGGTGGGCCAACCAGAGGATCTGGTCGGACCGGTCGTCTTTCTAGCCTCCGGCCTCTCGGCCTATGTCACTGGCGCCATGCTGCCCGTCGATGGCGGCTACCTAGCCACTTAGCGTGCGGTATTCGGCCAGCGAGCCGGAATGCATGACCCGGCCCATCAAGGGGCGGCCGACAATATCCTCGGCCAACAGGGCGGCTTCGATCAGAGCGTCGAGATCTATGCCGGTTTCAATGCCAAGTTCATGGCATAGGTGGACCATATCCTCGGTACAGATATTGCCAGCGGCTATACGGTTCTTGTGCGGGGCGAAGGGACAGCCGCCGAGACCGCCGATGGAACTGTCGAAATGGCGCACGCCCATTTCCAAGGCGGCAAAAACGCAGGCGCCGCCAAGCCCGCGGTTGTCATGCAGGTGCAGGCCGATTTCAAGCTCCGGATAGGCCTCGCGCACGGCATCGACGCGCTGGCGGATGCTGTGTGGATCAGCCCAGCCCATGCTGTCATCCAAGTCAATGCGCGGCAGGGCGCGGCCCTGTTCACGGCATAGGTCAACGGTGTGGCGGACTTCTTCCATGACATCCGCCAGGGGCACATCGCCTTCGAAATTGCAGCCAAAGGCGGAGAGAACATAGACCTGCTCCAAGGCGACATCATGCTTGTCGTACAGCTCGGTCCATTGTCGCAGGCGGCGCCGCGCCTCTTGCTTGGTGCAATTGTTGTTGCTGAGACAAAAGCCATTGGAGGCGTACAGCACCACCGAGCCGTAATGATCCACCTGCGGCACTTGCAGGGCCTGCTCGAAACCCCAGGGGTTCAGGGCCAGCGCGGTATAGCGGGTACCGGGGCGTTTCTTGATGGCGGCGAACACTTCGGCGCTGTCAGCCATGTTCGGCACCAGCTTTGGGTTAACGAAGGAGCCGGCCTGGATGCGCGGCACCCCGGCGGCGGCGATGGCCTCGATCAATGCCACCCGGCGCGGCAGGGGATGGTGGCGATCCTCGATCTGAAAGCCCTCGCGCGGGCCATGATCGTGAAATATGACGCTTTTCGGCAGGTCCGGCATACCTGTCTCCCAAATATGGCGGCCTTAATCCAGCTGCCCTTTGACGGCTTCCAGATGGGCCAGGGCCTCGGGATTGGCCAGCGCCGAGGTATCACCGGTTGGCTGCTCGAGCAGGACCGAGCGGATCAGCCGGCGCATGATCTTCATGGACCGGGTGCGGGGCAAATCGGCCACGAAGTATATATGCCGGGGCCGGTAGGCCCGGCCCATGCCACTCAACACCGCCGCCGACAGCGCCTCGCGCAGATCGTCCGCATTATCCTCGCCGCCATGGCCCTCCTTGGGCACGGCGATAATGCAAATGACCTCGCCCGCGCGTTCATCGGGCAGGCCGATCACGGCGACCTCGGCAACCTTGCCGGTGGCAACCACCAGCGCCTCGATCTCCGCCGGACCGGTACGCTTGCCGCCAATCTTGAAGGTATCGTCGGAACGGCCCAGCAGGAACCAGAAACCGTCCTCGTCGATAGAGGCGAAATCGCCATGGCGCCAGGTATCGGGATAATCCTGCCAATAGGTTTCCAGATAACGCTCATCGCCGCCCGGGCCCCAAAAGCTTTTGGTCAGGCCGATGGACGGTTGCGTCATGACCAGTTCGCCAACCTCGCCGGGCGCCACGGGCTCGCCCGCCTCGTTGAAGATGGCGGCGCCCGAACCCAATGACGGGCCGTTAAAGGCGCAGGATTTTTGCGGCAGAATGCCGGCGCCGGTGACGATGGAACAACCGATCTCGGTGCCCCCGGATATATTCAGGATCGGCAGCTGCTTCTTGCCGATCACCTCGAACATCCATTGCCAGGCATCCGGCGTGGCGGGCTCACCGCCCGAAATCATGGTCTTCAAAGACGACAGATCATGCTTGTCCACCAGCTCCCGTCCCAAGGCCATGGCGCCGCGGGCCGCAGTGGGCGCCATGCCGAAATGAGTGACTTTATAGTCTTCGATCAACTGCCAGAAACGGTCCGGCCTGGGCCGGTCCGGTGCCCCTTCGGCGACCAGCAGACGGCCGCCGGCGAAACTGGGCGTCACCGCCGTCAACGCCCCCACCATCCAACCGAAATCACTGAGCCAGAAGAAACAATCATCGGGCCCGAAATCCAGCATCAGGTCCAGATCCAACGCCACCTTGGTCAGAAAGCCCACGTGGGTCATGATGATGCCCTTGGGTTTACCAGTGGTGCCGGAGGTGAAAGCCAAGGTCAACGGTGCCTCCGCCGGCAATTCCGCCGTCGCGACAGATGCTGTTTGCCCAGCCACCAGATCATGCCACCAATGGTCGCGCCCCGGCGTCATCTCCACCGGGACCTCGCCTGCCATATGGTTGACCACGATCACCGCCTCGACGCTGGGCGCCTCCATGCAGGCCTCGTCCAGAGGCGCTTTCATGGCCGAGGCCGCACCCCGGCGCCAAGTGCCGTCGGATGCAATGACCACCTTCGCGCCGCCCTCATTCAGGCGGGTGGTGATGGGGCTGGGGCCGAAGCCCGAAAACAGCGGCATGTTGACGGCGCCGATCTTGGCGCAGGCGAAAAAGGCCACATAGACCTCGGCGATCATGGGCAGATACAAGCCGACCACATCGCCTTGCACCACGCCCAGCGATTGCAGCGCGGCGGCCAGGCGGTTCACTTCCCCATCGAAGTCGGCATAGCTGAGCGTACGGGTGCGCTCGTCCTCGCCCTGCCATTCGATAAACGGCTTGTTCCAGGTTTCGGTTTCCCGGTGCTTCTCGATGCAGTTCAGATAAAGGTTCGTGGTGCCGCCAACGCACCAATCGGCCCAGGCCTTGCCCCGGCTGGTGTCCAGTATGGTGTCGTAAGGCCGATAGAAACGAATATCGAGGAAGCTTAACAAGCCATCCCAGAACCAGGCCGGATCAGCCACGGAGCGGGCGTAGAGGTCGTGATAATCCGAGGCGCCCATCTGCCGGATCAGGGCGGTCAGACGGGCGGCTTCCACCCGTTCATTGCTGGGCCGCCAGACGATTTCCGATGTTTCAACCATGTGGATCTTCCCTTACCAGCGTTTGGCGACTTCTTCCAACATCACTTCCGTGGCGCCGCCGCCGATGGCATGCAGGCGGGCATCGCGCACCATGCGTTCGATCGGCAGGTCGCGGACATAGCCCATGCCGCCATGGAACTGCTGGCAATTATACATCACCTCTTGGGTAACCTCGGCACAATGCGCCTTGACCATGGAGACCTCCTGCACGCAATCGTGGCCCTGGCTGTCCAGCCAGGCGGCATGATAGAGCAGCTGTTGCGCCGCCACCAATTTGGCATGGGACATGGCCAGGCGCTGGCGGATGCCCTGCTTGTCCATAAGGGACGCGCCAAAGGCCTCCCGGTTACGCAAATGCTCAATAGTCAGCTCCAGTGCCGTCTGCGCTTCCGAGGTGGCCATGGCGCCGATTGACATGCGCTCGTTCTGGAAATTCGCCATCACCGCGTAGAAGCCCTTGTTCTCCTCGCCCAGCATGTTCTCGGCAGGCACTCGGCAATCCTCGAAGAACAATTCGGCGGTGTCGGAACAATGGATGCCGAATTTCTCCAGCTTGCGGCCGATCTTGAAGCCCGGCGTATCACGCTCGACGATGAACATGGAAACGCCCCTCGAACCCTTGGCATCCGGGTCGGTCTTGGCGGCGACGAAATAGATATCGCCGTAATAGCCATTTGTGATGAACATTTTCGAGCCGTTCAACACCCATTCATCGCCGTCGCGCACGGCCCGGGTGCGGATGCCGCCAACGTCGGAGCCCGCTGACGGTTCCGTTACCGCAATGGCGCATATTTTCTCACCCGCCATGATGGCCGGCAGATATTTGTCGATCTGCTCCTCGCTGCCGGCATAGATCAGATGCGGCGACGACATGGCGGCATGCACCATGCAGGTGACGCTGACCCCGCCATAGGTGGAGCGGCTTAGTTCCTCGGCCAGGATGATCCAGGCGAAGACATCCATGTTGCTGCCGCCATATTTTTCGGGAAAGCGCAGACCAAAATAGCCCAGCTTGCCCATTTTCTTCAGCATCTCGCGGGAGACCTTGCCCTCGCGCTCCCAGTCATCGCCATGGGGCTTGATCTCGTTATCGACAAAGCGGCGCAGCTGATCGCGCAACATATTATGCTCTTCATTGAAATAGATCGAGTTCATGCCCATTCCTCCTAACGGTTCCTCGTTACTAATTAAGCAGTTCTTCGGCGCGCGCTGTAAGCTTGCCCCGTTGCAGTTTCAGACCATTGGCGCTTTCCGCCATGGGAAAGGCATCGATGGCCAAGAAACGCACGGGCACCTTGTATTTGGCGATACCCGCCAGGCAATGATCGCGCAGGGCATCTTCATCCAGGGCGCCGCCGTTGTTGGGAATAATGAAGGCGACGGCGCGGTTGCCGTCAGCCGTGGAGAACGGCGCCACCTTGCATTCCGCCACCGATGGATGCTCTTCAAGACGCGCCTCGATCTCCGCCGGGCTGGTCAAAAAACCGCCCAGGCGCAGTACATCGCCAATGCGGGAGAGAAAGACCACTCGGCCATCCGCCTCCATATAGCCAAGATCGCCGGTACGGAAAAAGCCGTCGTCGCAAAAGGCGGCCTGGTTCGCCGCGTCATCGTTGTCGTAGCGGTCGAACAGGCCGGGGCTTTTTACTTCCAACTCGCCGGCCTCGCCGGGGGGCAGCAGCGCACCGCTTTCATTATCGCGAACCCGAAAATGGATATCCTCCGCCGTCGGATAGCCGCCGCCCTGGCCGCGCTCCTCGGCCGGGGCATCGGTATTCTGGCAGGTAATCAACGCCTGCTGCTCGGAAGAACCATAAACGCCGACAAAGGTCACGCCACGGGCATCGCCCTCGGTCACGATGCTGTCCAGGGCAGCGTTGAAGGCGGCGAAACCGCACAGGCGCAGGCTGGGAAAAGGTGCCTTGCCCGCTGTTGCCGCCAGGATCAGATGGAACAGATCATCGCTGCCAAAGATATGCGTGATCTTGTGCTGTTGGATCAACCGGCCCGCCTCGACAGGATCGAAGACGGGGATGGAAATCATCGGCCGGCCCGCCGCCAAGGTGGTCATGGCCAACGCGAAGCCGAACACACCGCAAAACGGCAGCGAGGCCAGACTGACCGCATCCGGCTCGCAAAAGCCAGAGGCATCGGCGACGATGCGGGCCTGATCGGCGATGGAATGCTGGGTATGAACCACCAGTTTCGGCCGTTTCGTGGTGCCGGAAGTCGTGAATATTATGCAGTCGGCATCGCGGCCCCCGTCGCCGTCAAAACGATCCTTACACGCATCCAGATCCGTATAGGAGACCAGCCGGCGATCCGGCCCTGCCAAATCTGGCTGCCCGCCGTCTTCGCCGTACAGCACCAGGGTCTCGACCGCCGACAGCGCACTGGCGTCGATCTCGCTCAAAATGGCCATGAAATCGATAGCCTTGAAGTCCGGCCACAGCACCAACAGCTTGGCGCCTGATCGTTCAATGATATCACCGACTTCAACCGCCCTGAACCGTGGATTGACCGAAACCACCACGGCGCCCAGGCGGGCACAGGCCAGAGACAGCACCAGCCAGGCCGGCACATTGGGCAGCCAAAGCGCCACCCGGTCACCCTCGCCGACCTCCAAGCCTGCCAAACCGCCCGCGACCCGGCGGCTGGCTTCCAGCAATTCGCCGTAGCTGACCGCAACATCACCATCAATGATCGCGGACGCCGCGCCGGGCTGGCGCGCCACCATTTCGATCAGGCTGTCGTTACGTTCAAGCACGGCTTCGTCCAGCTATCGCTTTCTGTTCAGGAAGGCGTTCAGGCGTTCTTTGTGCTCGTCGCCACGGAACAAGTAATTTTGCACGATCATCTCGTATTCCAGGCAGGATTCCAGATCCATGGTCTCGCCACGGAACAGGGCCATCTTGGTAAACGCGGTCGCGCGCCGGGGCGAAGCGTCAATCATCGCCTGGGCCGTCCGTTCGGCCGCCGCCCGCAGCTGATCCGCCGGCACGACCTCGGTGAACAGGCCCAATTCGCGGCCCTCTTCGGCCTCGACGGTGGCGCCAGTCAGCATCAGCTGCGAAGCCCGCATGGTACCCACCAGGCGGGGCAGCAAATAGGTACAACCCATGTCGGCGCCCGAGGCCCCCATGCGGCCAAAGGCGAAATAATAACTGGCCTTCGGTGCCGCGATGGCGACATCACAGGCCAGCGCCAGCGAGGCGCCGCCGCCCACTGCCGGGCCATTGACGGCGGCGATAATCGGCAGGTCCAGGGCGCGCATGCGCTTGATCATCCGGTTGACGCCGCGCAGGACCAGATATTGCCAGTCCATATCGACCTCTTCGATGACAAGGACGCTGCCCAACTGGGCGCCGCCGCAAAACACCGGGCCGTTGCCGGTCAGGATGATGACCCGGCAATCGGGGTCATCCTCCAGTTGGTCCAGGGCCGCATTCATCGCCTCGGCGAAATCCAAACTAAGCGGATTGCGAATTTCCGGGCGGTTCAGGGTTATGCGGCCGATACCGTCTTCCTGGCTAACCAGCAGTTCCGGCGCCGTGGTATCTGTTTGTCTTGCTTCGCTCATGATGTGTCCTCCTATTTCTATATCTTCGCCGTTTGCCACAATTCGCGCAACGCGAAGCGGCGGATCTTGCCTGATGCGGTCAGCGGCAAACTCTCCGTGAAGGTAATGCCGCGCGGCACTTTGTAGCGGGACAGCTCGCGGCGGCAATATTCCAGGATCGCATCGCCGTTTCGGGCCGCGTCCGGCGCGGGCACCACGAAGGCCTGGATATCCTCGCCACGGACCTCGTCCGGTATGCCGATCACCGCCGCCGCCTGCACCGATGGGTGCGCGAACAGCACATTTTCGACTTCCTTGGGAAAGACGTTGTAGCCGTTGGCGACAATCATGTCCTTGATCCGGTCCAGGATGAAAATATTGCCGTGTTCGTCGATGCGGCCCACATCACCGGTATGCAGCCAGCCATCCGCCAAAGTAGCCGCCGTCAGCTCCGGCTGGCCCCAATACTCGGTCATGAGAGTATCGCACCTGAATTGCAGTTCGCCCGGCTCCCCCGCGGGCACGGGGTTTCCATCACGGTCCCGCAGCCGTACTTCGATGCCATCCAGCACCACGCCGCAGGAGCCATCGGGCGACGGCACGCTGGGCCGTTGCACGCAGGCCACGGTGCAGATTTCGGTCAGGCCATAGCTTTCCACGGTGTCGATACCAATGTCGTTCTTTAGACGGTGGACTAGGGACACCGGCACCGGCCCGCCGCCCACATCAATCAGGCGCAGGCTGGAGAGGTCACGCCCGGCCAGACGGCCGGCTTGGAACATCTGCACGAACATCAAGGGCACCCCAGCCAGCACCGTAATGCGGTGCCCCTCGATCAAGTCCAACGCCGTATCCGCATCGAATTCCGGCAAGACGAACATGCGGCCACGGGCCAGCGCGCAATAGAGGAAATCATAGCTGTAACCAAACAGATGGAACGACGGCAGAACGGTCAAAAACCGGTCGTTGGCGTCATAACCCAGGACGTCCATGGTCATGCGCGCATTGGCGATCAGCTGGCGATGGCCAAGGACAATGCCCTTCGGCGCCCCGGTGGTGCCGGAACTATAGACAATCATGGCCGGCGCATCAGGCCGGCTGCGGGGGGCGAGGACACGGCCCGGCGCCTCGGCCAGGGCGGCCTCGTAATCCCGCCAGCCGGCGCCCGGCACCGCGTCGCCGCAGGACAGGCGCAGCACCACATCGTCCGAGAACATGTCGTTGGGCAGGGCGGTACCGGGATCATTGGCGACAATACCCCGTGGCTGGCAATCGGCGAACAAAGCCCCGGTTTCCCGCGCGGTGCTCAAGGTATTGATGGGCACGGCGATGACGCCGGCAATGGCGCAGCCGATAAAAAACTCGTACAGCGCCCGCGAATTGCCCATGAAACAGGCGACCCGGTCACCGGGCGCGATACCCGCCGCGATCAGAACAGCGGCGAAGCGCGAGGCCTGCTCGTAAGTCTCGCCATAGGAGCTGGCGGTGCCATCGGTGAAGACAAGATGCACCGCCTCGTCTTCCTCCGCCGCCGCCCTAGCGAAGACCGCGTCGATGGTTTCCATCGCGACTTTTCCCTAGCGGCCTTTCCTTACCGGCCTTTCCAGACCGGTGGGCGCTTCTCGGCAAATGCCCGCGCGCCCTCCTGGGCATCCTCGGAGGTATAGGCCGGCTGATACAGACGCCAGGCCAGTTCCGCGCCCGCATCGCAGCCCGCCGACATCGCCGCCAGAATAGCCGCCTTGCCGCAGGTCACGGACAGCGGCGCGTTGTCGCGGATTTTCTCGGCCAGTTCCTGGGCCCTTGCGCGTACCGCGTCGCCGTCCGGTTCCAGGTAATTGATATAACCCAGCTCGTGAAAACGCTCGATCGGATAGAGGTCGCCGGTCAGGACCATCTCCATCAACACCGGCTGCGGCAGCATCCAGACCAGCGGCATGCCCCAAGGGGAACCACGGCCGATCTTGCTTTCGGTAATGCCGATCTTGGTACCTGCCATGGCCACGCGCATATCGCAATTGAGCGAGAACATCATGCCGCCGGCCATCAGATGGCCGGTCATGGCCGCGATGATCGGCACTCGGACGTGACGCATGCGTTTTTGGAACGGATCGCGCATGAAGGTCAGGATATCCTCGCCGGTTTCAGCCTTTTTCTGCGCGGTTTCCTTCAGGTCCATGCCGGCGCAAAATGTGCCGCAATCAGCGGAGGTGAAGATCACCACGCGGATATCCGGGTTCAGGTCGATGTCTTCCCAGATCTTGTTCAGGCCGTTGGAGACGGCGATGTTCATGGCGTTGCGCTGTTCGGGGCGGTTGATGGTCACCGTGGCGATGCCGTCGGTGACATCGAATAGCAGTTCGTTGCCTTCACTCATGTGTTTGATCCTTCTTCCTGAATATCCAGCGGCTCGACTTCCGCGATGAACGCATGCCGCTCGACCATGTCGCCCTCGGCGCAGGTCAGTGCCGCCAGCACGCCGTCGCAAGGCGCGGTCAGGCGGATTTCCATCTTCATGCTCTCCTGGACGACCAGAACATCCCCCGTTTTGACATGATCGCCAACGGCGGCCAGAACCTTGGTGACATTGCCCATGACCGGCGCCAGCACGCGGCCCTCCACCGCCGCCGCATCAGCCTGCCAACCGTCGGCATACAGCGAAACCCGCGCCGCCGCGGTGCCAAAGGCAGCATGCAGGTGCACCATATCGTCCGCACAGACCGCGCGCACGATTTGAACCTCATCACCAAAGGTCACGCTGTAGGCGTCATCGCCCAGGGCTACCAGTGTCATGGCCAGAGTATTCTGTTCAACACGGACGGACATGCCGCCATTTTGAGTAACAGGGGAAAAAGCCACGTCGCCGCTTTCCGCGTCAAAGCCGACCTGCAGGCTTGGCGCATGACTGGCGCGCACCTGGCCCTGGCCCAAACGCCAGTTCGTGAAGCCATCCCGGCCTTGCCATGGGTCGCTGTCAGGGCCGCTACGGTAGTGTAACATCGCCACCGCGCCGGCGAGAGCGAACAGCTCGTCCGCCGGCCGTTCGGCGGCCGATTGATTGGCGGTCACCTCGCGGTCGATCAAGGCCGTGTCCATGCGGCCGTCCGCGACCTCATCGCGGGCCAGCAAATCCGTTAGGAAAGCCAAATTTGTCGGGACGCCAAAGACGGCTGTCTCGGCCAAGGCCGCGCGCAATTGGCCCAACGCCGCCGACCGGTCATCGCCATGGCAAATGATCTTGCCCAGCATGCAATCGTAAAACGGCCCGATTTCCTCCCCCGCCCCAACACCCATGTCCGCCCGCACCGGGGGTTTGGGCAGATCAATACGCCGCACCATACCCGTGGCCGGGGCGAAGCCGTTGGCCGAATCTTCGGCATAGAGCCGGGCCTGCATGGCATGGCCACGGATCACGATCTGATCCTGGCTCAAGGGCAGACCTGCGCCGTCGGCAATACGCAACTGCCAGGCCACCAGGTCCAGACCGGTGACGGCCTCGGTCACCGGGTGTTCCACCTGCAGGCGCGGGTTGACCTCCAGGAAGAAGAACTCATCTCCCGTCACTAAAAATTCCGCCGTGGCCAATCCGCGCAGTTTCGCGTGTGCCGCCAGGCGACAGGCGGCATCGAGAATATTCTGCCGCAGATCCCGCGCCAGGCCGGCAACGGGCGCTTCCTCAACGACCTTTTGATGGCGCCGCTGTAGCGAGCATTCCCGGTCGAACAGATGCATCGCGGCACCGCTGCCATCGCCCGCCAATTGCACCTCCACATGGCGTGGCCGGTCCAGATATTGCTCCACCAACAAATCAGCCCGGCCAAACGAGGCCTTGGCCTCGCGCATGGCGGAGGCGATGTTTTCGCCCAGATCATCAGCTTCGCGCACCACGCGGATACCACGCCCGCCACCGCCCGCTGCCGCCTTTAACAACAGCGGCGGCTGCATGCTGGCAACCATGGCCGCGATACCGGCCTCGTCGTCACTGGCCAGATCACCGCCGGGAATAACAGGGATACCGAGCGCCGCCGCCTCGCGCTTGGCCTGCAATTTGTCCCCAAACCGCGCCAGGGTGTCCGCCGTGGGCCCGACAAAGATCAAGCCGGCCTCTTCCACGGCGCTGGCGAAGTCCGGCGTTTCCGACAGGAAACCGATACCGGGATGCACCGCGTCGGCGCCGACGGTCTTGGCCGCCGCGATGATCGCCGGGATATTGAGATAGCTTTCCGAGGCCGGGCCGCCGCCGACCTCGATGGACTGGCCGATTTGGCGCACATGGGCGGCCTGGCGGTCGGTGCGGGAATGCACCGTGGCAACGTCCATGCCCAAGGCCTTGGCGGTGCGGGCAATGCGGCAAGCGCTGTCACCACGATTGGCGATAAGGAGCTTCTTGATCATGGCCGCGCCCTTAAATCCGCAACACGCCGAAGGGCGAGGCCTGGGCCGGCGCGCGGGCCGCCACATCCAGCAACAAGGTCATCACCTCGCGGGTTTCCGCCGGGTCGAGAATATTGTCGATCCACAGATTGGCCGCGTAATTGTACATCGAGGCGAACGCCTCGAAATCATCGCGGATCGGCTGCTTGAATTTTTCCTCGTCCGCCTCGGTCCATGGCAGGCCGTCGCGGGCGAATTTCTGCCGCTGCACCATGGCCAGCGTCATGGCCGCCTGTTCCGGGCCCATCAGGGCGGCGCGGCCATTGGGCCAGCCAAACGAGAAGGTCGGCTCGAACGGGCGGGCGCACATGGCCATATAGCCCGCGCCATAGGACTTGCCGATGATGATGTTGTATTTCGGTACATTGGCCGAAGCCATGGCCGTGATCATCTTGGCGCCGTCTTTCGAGATGCCGCCGTGCTCCGCCTCGCGCCCGACCATGAAGCCGGAATTATCAGCCAGGAACAGCAGCGGGATATCCTGCTTGCAGCAGATATCAATGAAGTGCACCGCTTTTTTGGCGCTTTCGGAAAAGATCACCCCCGCATTGGCCAGAATGCCGACCTGAAAGCCGCCAATATAGGCGAAACCACACAACAGGCTGTCGCCGTAGCGCCCTTTGAATTCATCGAAATAGCTGTCATCCAGCAGGCGGGCCAGGATCTCCCGCGTATCGGCGGGATGGCGTGGATCTTCGGGGATCAGGCCGTGGATCTCGGCCGGATCATAGCGCGGGGGCTTGGGCGCGCGCACGGGACGTTCCAGGCTGGGCCGGCGGCAGGTATCACCAACCAGATTGCGCACCGTGGCCATGGCGTGGCGGTCGTTCTCCACCAGATAATCGGTGACGCCGCTGGTCTCCGAATGCATCAGCGCCCCGCCCAGGGTCTCGCGGTCGACTTCCTCTCCCGTGGCGGCGTATGTCAGCTCCGGCCCGCCCAGGTGCATATAGCCCTGTTCCCGGACGATCACGGCCAGATCGCACAACGCCGGCACATAGGCGCCGCCGGCGGTACACGCGCCATGCACCACGGCTATTTGCGGAATGCCCTCGGCCGATTGCCGCACAATCTGGTTGAAGACGCTGCCATATTGGCCCGAGTCCGGGAAAATGCCCGGCTGTTCCGGCAGATTGGCGCCGCCGCTGTCAACTAAGGTGATGTTGGGCAAGCGATGCTGCCAGGCGATTTTCTGAGCGCGGACGTGTTTCTTGGCCGTCATGGCAAAATAGGTGCCGCCCTTCACCGGGGCATCATTGGCGATGATCATGCAGCTGACGCCCTTGACCTGGCCGATGCCGGTGATAATTCCGGCACCAGGGGGGACGCCGTCATACATATCGACGCCCGCCAGATCGCCCAGTTCCATAAACGGCGAGCCCGGGTCCAACAGCACATCGATACGGTCGCGGGGCAGCAGCTTGCCTGCGGCCATATGGCGCTGCTTGGCCTTTTCACCAGAGCTTTCATGTTCACCCCGGCGGCGGTGCAATTCGTCCATCAAGGCGCCAAACGCAGCGCGGTTGCGGCTGAAATCTTCCGAAGCCGTGGAGATTTGGGATTGAATTAAGGCCAATGGGTCAACTCCAAAGCGGGGCATCATTTCGCGGCTTGATTTTTATCTAACATTAGTTAGATTTTAGAAGCGGCGCAAGATTGCGCTGCCAGCCGATGGCAAAAAATGAAAAAGTCAGATGACACTAGGCGGCGGATTCTTAATGCCACCGCCCAAATGTTTCGCCGCAAGGGTTATGATAAGACGACCCTGAAGGATATCGGCGCCCTGGCCCATATCCAGGCACCGGCGATCTACTACTATTTCAGCTCGAAGGAGCAATTGCTGGAAGAGGTGTTGAATATCGGCATCGCGGGCATTCACGACGCGGTGCGCGGTGCGGTTGACGGCATGGCCGCATCCAGTACGCACCGAGAGCGCGTAGAGGCCGCCATCCGGGCCCATTTGACCAGCCTGTTACAGCATAGCGACTATACAGCGGCGAATATCATCAACTACAACCTGGCACCCCGGGCGATCCGCGAGCGGCACCGCGTTCGCCGGGAACAATATGCCGATTATTGGCGCGCCATGTTGCAGGCGGCCCAGGCAGCGGGCGAGATCGGTCCAGGCGTGGATCTGACCCTGTTGCGGCTGTTCCTGCTCAGCGCGCTGTTCTGGACCCACGAATGGTACCGCAAGGACCACGACCCAATTGAGGACATGGCAGCGAAATTGAGCACCATGTTGTTTGATGGCATTGGAGGCACAGCTTTAGAATGACGCAGAAAGAAACAGCACCCGCGACCAAACCTCTTGGCGACGGCATCGTCGCCGTCACCGGCGCCAGCCGTGGCCTGGGCGTGGAAATCATAAGGGCCCTGGACGAGCGGGGCTTTACCGTCGCAGCACTATCGCGCAAAGGCATCGGCCCGGAACAGGGCGATCTGCCCGACGCTGTAAAACAGCGCCTGATCAATCTGGCCTGCGATGTTACCGATGAAGACAGCATCGCCGCCGCCCTGGCCGAGGTCGATAGCCGGCCCGGTGGTTTGCGTTATCTGATCAACAACGCGGGCATTCATCTGTTGGGACCCTCACGCAGCTTCTCCAACGACGATTTCCGCCAGGTCCTTGAAACCAACGTGATCGGCGCCTTCGCCGCAGCGCGGGCGGCCTATCCCTATTTGCGGGCAAAAAAAGATCGCGGCAGCGCCATTATCAATATCGGGTCCTTCTTTGACCGGCTGGCCACACCCCACAACACCGCCTACAGCGCCTCGAAAGCCGCCCTGGCGGCGATGAACCGCTGCCTGGCCGCGGAATGGGCCAAGGACCGCATCTCCCTGGTCAACGTGGCACCGGGCTATATCGACACGGACATCGCCCGCGAATACCTGGCCCTGGACGAGGTAAAGGCCTATTTCGCCCGCCGGGTACCTATCGGACGGCCCAGCCAACCCGAAGAAGTCGCCGATTTCACCGCCCGCCTATTGGACGGCGACCTGACGTTGCTGACGGGCGAAACCATCTACGTGGACGGCGGCCATTCCATAGATCATGGCCGGGTTTAGGGGACGGTTGGAACTGAGCTGACCATCCCTGCCCGGCCATTTATTAGGCGGCCTTGACGTCCTCGAGGAACTTTTCGACCGTGGATTTCAGGGTGTCGGCCTGCCGGGCCAGATCGCCGGACGCCGACATCACCTGACCAGCCGCCGTGCCGGTTTCCGTGGTGGCCTGCGAAATCGAGGCGATGCTACTGCTCACCTCCTGTGTGCCATGCGCGGCCTGGTCCACATTGCGGCTGATCTCCTGGGTGGCGGCTGATTGTTCCTCGACCGCGGACGAAATCGTGGTGGCGATTTCATTCACCGTGTTGATGGTCTTGCCGATCCCCGTCAGGGCTTCCAACGCGCCCGCGGTCTCGTTCTGCATGGCGGCGATCTGCGCGCCAATCTCCTCGGTCGCGTTGGCGGTCTGGGTGGCCAGGCTCTTAACCTCCGAGGCAACCACGGCAAAACCCTTACCCGCCTCGCCGGCCCGCGCCGCCTCGATCGTGGCGTTCAGGGCCAGAAGATTGGTCTGTGATGCGATGTCGTTGATCAGGCCGACCACATCGCCGATCTTTTGCGCTGCCTCGTTCAGGCCAGCCATTGATTGGTTGGTATTTTCAGCCTGATCCACGGCCTCGGACGTGATCCGGGCCGAGTCAATCACCTGACGGCTGATTTCATCAATTGAAGCCGACATTTCCTCCGACGCGCTGGCCACGGTCTGCACATTGACACTGGCCTGTTCCGAGGCCGCGGCCACGGCCGTGGACTGTTGTACCGTCTGTTCAGCCGTGTCCGACATCATCTTGGCCGTCGCATCCATTTCGGTGGCGGCATCCGATACGCCTCGTAAAACATCACCGACCGCAACATCAAAATCGCTGGCCAGTTGCTCAACCTTGCTGGCACGCTCCTCTCGGGTGGCGCGCTCCTGCTCCTGCTCCGCCGCCATTTCGTCGTTGCGGATCATGTTGTCCTTGAAAACCTGCACCGATTGCGCCATTTCACCAACCTCGTCACCACGGTCGATGCCGGCAATTTCAACGGCCTTGTCGCCATCCGCCAGCGCGCCCATGACGCCGGTCAAGCCGCCAACCGCGCGCAGAATATCCCGCGCAATTACGATCAGCAGGCCACAGCCGACAACCACCAGGGCCAGGGAAATCAAGGCAAAAACAATCACGCCCCTGAATGCCATGGCTTCGAATACGGTTGCCGAAGCGCCCAAATCGGCGGCAATGCGGTCCTCGACCTGTTTCATCAGATTGATCTTCTTGGTAATCTCGCCATACCAACGGCCACCTTCAACATTGCCGGTGTTGCCTGTCTGGGGCGAGGCAATGGCGATCCGGCGCATACGGTCCACCTCGGCCACGACCGGGCCGGACACCGTGGTTTTATGGAAATCCCATTGCGCCGGCGCGGCAAACAGCTGAAAGCTGTTGAAATAGTTCTGTTGCAGGGCGATCAGTTCGACAAATCTATTGTAGACCTTCGGACTGAATTGGCCGGCGCCGAAACCGCCCGCGCCCATGGCACGCTCCTGCCCGGCCCGTTCCTTTGCTTGCAGGTACGCGATATAGCCGCTGATCGATTTGCTGATCCGGTCATCGGTGCTGTTGCGCAGCATCTGATCGGTCACGTGCAACAGTTCGGCGATGGCGCCCGTGTAGTATTTGGCCATGGCGGGTATCGTCGCCGTCAGACTGCTCACCTGGCCACGCATCGCATGCAACTGTTTTAGCTGCGTCACGGCTTTTTGTGCCTGGGCCGCCAATTGCGCGTCGAATGCGGAGAATGCGAAGGATTGATGCGCCGCCTCAAAAGCGGTCCGTTTGCCATCGGTGTCATTATGTTGTCCCGGTAGGGTCTGGGCAAATTTCTTGCCCTTGCTGCCGATGAAGCCGGCGGACTGTCCGCGCTCTTTTTGCAATTCATGCACCAGGGCACTAACAGTCGGGGCAAATTCAGCCAACATGCGGACCCGGCCCATGTCGGCCATTTGTTGATAGCGTTCGAAAACAATCAGGCTGGAATAGGCCACCAATCCAAGAACAGGCAGCAGGACCGCGACGGTCAACTTTTTGCCAATGCTGAGTTTGCGCAGGAATTGGATATTCATAATCTAATACTCCCATGCCGTCCGCACCGCGAATTCGGTGCGCTTTCGGGCATCTATAGATTGATATTGCTTGAAAATTACTAAATAAGTCTTATGTCCTTTTGCATATTTAACACATTCTAAACTAGTTATTGCGATCGGTTTTTACTAATTAATGGCCAACATGAATTTGTTTTTGCTTTGTTCCTTTTGTCTCGACACCGCTAAAGCGTTCTGCCATAATTTCCTTCAACCAATATTGGCGCGCGGTCCGGCGCGGCGGGCGCAAGTTAGGAGTCGTGGGACATGGTGGCCCATGTAGGGACGGTGGCGTTTCTGGGGATCGAAGCCCTGGCGGTGGACGTGCAGGTGCAGTTGGCCTCCGGCCTGCCCGCGTTTACCGTTGTTGGGCTGCCCGACAAGGCGGTCGCGGAAAGCCGCGAGCGGGTGCGCGGCGCCCTGGGTGCTATCGGTCTGGCGCTGCCGCCGAAACGTATCACCGTCAATCTGGCACCTGCTGATTTGCCAAAAGAGGGCAGCCATTATGATCTGCCCATCGCACTGGGACTGCTGCTGGCCATGGACGTGCTGCCCAGGGACGAATTGGCGGAATATAACGCGGTGGGCGAATTGTCTCTCGATGGCGCCCTGACGCCGGTGGCGGGGGTGCTGCCGGCAGCGGTGGATGCCCTGGGCCGGGGCCGGGGTTTGATCTGCCCCCTTGAACAGGGGGGAGAGGCGGCCTGGGCCGGTGATCTGCGGGTGCTGGCACCGGGCAATCTGCTGGCCCTGATCAATCATTTCAAAGGCAGCCAGGTGCTGCCCCAGCCGGAACCCGAGCTGGCCGATGAAACCGGCAAGCAGCTGGATTTGGCGGATATTAAGGGCCAGGAAAGCGCCAAGCGGGCCCTGGAAGTAGCAGCCGCCGGCGGCCACAATCTACTGTTTGTCGGCCCGCCCGGCGCCGGCAAGTCCATGTTGGCGGAGCGCCTGCCGGGCATCCTGCCGCCCCTGGATGCCCGCGAGGCCCTGGAAGTTTCCATGATCGCATCGCTGTCGGGACCCGGTTCGGGAGGTTTGGCAGATGGGCGGATGCGCCGGCGGCGGCCGTTCCGCAACCCACATCATTCGTCTTCAATGGCGGCGATGATCGGCGGCGGCAACCGGGCCCGGCCGGGCGAGGTCAGCCTGGCCCATGGCGGTGTCTTGTTTCTGGACGAATTGCCTGAATGCAGCCGCCAGGTTCTGGAAAGCCTGCGCCAGCCCATCGAGTCCGGCCGCGCCGTGGTCGCCCGCGCCAACGCCCATGTCAGCTATCCGGCGCGCTTTCAATTCATCTCGGCCATGAACCCCTGCCGCTGCGGACATCTCGGCGACGCGGAGCTGGCCTGCAGCCGGGCCCCGCGCTGCGCCGAGGATTATCAGCGCAAACTGTCCGGGCCTCTGTTGGACCGCATCGATATGCATATCCAAGTGCCCAACGTTTCGATCGCCGATCTGGACCTGCCGCCCGCATCCGAAGGTTCGGCCGAGGTCGCCGCCCGCATCGCGCGGGCCCGCGCCGTGCAACGGGACCGATATGAAGGCCTTGCCCCGGATGACGAGCCCGACAATACCATCCGCCTCCCCATTCGACTAAATGCCCAGGCGGACGGCAAATTGCTGGAAGCCGTCGCCAACCCCGATGACCAGGGCCGGGCCCTGTTGCGCCAGGCCAGCGAACGCATGCATCTCTCGGCGCGGGGTTATCACCGGGTCCTGCGCGTCGCCCGCACCCTGGCGGATCTGGAAGCGGCGGATGGCGTGCGCCGCGTGCATGTGGCCGAAGCCTTGAGCTACCGCCGCCTGCACACCGTGGCCTAAGGTACGCATCTCGCCGTTGCCGCCCGAATCGTAATATGCCAACATGAAAACCTGTCTTGGTTGCGTTGCGAGTTTCAGCCGAATGCTCTTTGGGGGAGACCGGGCAGATGGGGACAGGCAACGAGGTGCGCACCGTAAGAGCCGATGACGGCGTGGATCTACGCTATGAAGTGGTGGTGCATGACGACGCATCGGCGGCGGATCACGCTTTGCCCATTGTCCTTTTGCATGGGGCACTGGCGGGACGCAGGACGTTTTCCCGTCAGCACCAGGCGTTGGCATCTATCGGCCGTCTGATTGTTCCCAGCATACGGGGACATGATGGCAGCGAACTTACCCTGCCCCCCGACTACGGCATTGCGACCAGTGATATCCGCGACCTTTGCGCCGTTCTCGACACGGAGGGTGTTGAACGCCTACACCTGATCGGGCATTCGTCAGGCGGTGCCACCGCCTTTGCCTTTGCCCAAGCCTTTGCTGACCGCATCGAACGTCTGATCTTGATCGAACCCTCGCTTTTCACGCTCCTGCCCACGCAGGAGCTGGCCACCGGCCCGCACACTGGGGCCGCGATAATCGAGGCCGCCGCGGCCGGCAGTACGGCAGCCGTGATGCCGCAATTCCTGCCACACGCCGTTGGGTCGGCCTGGCAGGCCTTTGATGACGATGCCAAATCGGCTTTGATCGCGAAAATGGCGCCGATGGAGCCTTTTATCGTGCCCCATTTGCGCGCCTTGCGGAATTTTACCGTCGAGCCCGCCGATCTGAAGGCTCTTCGTCCCCCGACCTTACTGTTTTATGGTCAGAACTCTTTTGAATTCGAAGCCAGGATAGCCGCGCAATGGCGGGCGCATCGGCCCGACCTGGATTTAATCCTGGTCGAAGGCGCCGGGCATAATGTCCACCGTGACTATTCCGGCCTCGTCAACGGGGCTATTCTCAGCTTTCTTAACAGCTAGTCCGTGGCGCCATAAATCCCAGCCAGCGCGTTGCCGTCCGCGCTGCAAAATGGCATGATGAAGTCCAACCCAGGTTGCGCTCCAAGTTGTGCCATCTGGCAGGGGCGACGATAGCCGGGTGATGTTGGCATATGAAGTTGTTGCGAATTCTGGCCCAGAATAGATATTTCGGCCCGCTGCTGGTCTGTCTTGGCTTGGCTGTCGTGGTTCTGGTCTTCAATGTTGATACCTTGCAAGGCCAGCCGAGCAACAATATCGGACCGAAATCCCTGACCTTGATCGCCATAACCATCGCGGTGGTGCTGGCGGTATTGTTCTACGATACCCGGCGAAAATTTGCCCGTCTGAACAATCAAGCCGAACGCATGGCGGAAATGGCCGACCGCCTGACCGGAGCGATCGAGGCCTTGAATGATGCCAATACCGATCTGCGGCAATCGGAGGCGCGCTATCGTGACCTGGTGGAAACCCAAGACACCCTGATCGTCCGGCGCAACAGCGAAGGCCGGCTGTCCTTCGCCAACAGCGCTTTTTGCAAACAGTTCGACCTGGACGCCGGCGACCTGGAAAACAGCCGTTTCAGCCCCGACATACACCCTGAAGACGTTGGCATAGCCGAAAGCCTGCAGCCCGGACTGAAAGTGCCGCCCTACCGCATCCGCTATGACCAGCGGGTGTTGACCCCCGAGGGTTGGCGCTGGATCGCCTGGATCGATTACGCCATCCGTGACGACCGGGGGCAGACCCTCGAAATTCAATCCATCGGGCGCGACGTCACCGCCCGTAAACTGGCGGAAGACCAGTTGAAAAGCGCCCGCGACGGCGCGGAGGCCGCCAACCGGGCCAAATCCTCTTTTCTGGCCACGGTCAGTCACGAGATCCGCACCCCGATGAACGGTATCCTGGGCATGGCGCGGCTGTTGTTGGAGACCGACTTGAGCGAACAGCAATACGGCTATGCCAACGCGGTGCAGGAATCGGGCGAGGCCTTGCTGGCCATCATCAATGACATCCTGGATTATTCCAAGATCGAGGCCGGCAAGCTGACCCTGCAAGAACAACCCTTCAACCTGATCAACACCGTCGAACAGGCCTGCGAGCTGTTGGCCGCCCGCGCGGTGGAGCGCGGCATCGCGATTGGCGCCACCTTCACATGGGAGGTGCCGGAATTCCTACACGGTGATGGCGGCCGTTTGCGCCAGATCATCCTGAACCTGGGCGGCAACGCCATCAAGTTCACGGATCAGGGCGGCGTTATCATCGCCGTCTCGGTGACCCATGTCAGCGAGACCAACGCAGTGGTGATGTTCGAAGTCAAGGACACCGGCATCGGCATCGAAAAGCAGGCCCAGGACAGCCTGTTCGATGAATTCAGCCAGGTCGACTCCGGCTCCGCGCGCCGCTACGGCGGCACCGGCCTTGGCCTCGCTATCTCGCAACGTATCGTACAGCGCATGAACGGGCAGATCGGGGTCGAGAGCGAGCCGGGGAAAGGCAGTGTTTTTTGGTTCATGGTTGATCTGGCCCTGGATCAATCGAATACTGAAACATCGTTGGACCAGGACGCCCTGGCGGGGCGAAAAATTCTGCTATGCGAGTGCAATGACACCTCACGTGAGATTATTAGCAGCGGCCTGGGCGCCATGGGCGCGGTGGTTAGCGAGAGCGAAAGCGCGGAGCATTTCCTACAAACCCTGACCGCGGCGGAAGCCGGCGAGCAGCAGTTCGATGCGGCACTTATCGACGCCAACTTGCCGCGGCAAACCATAACCGAGCTGGGCGATGCCCTACGGCAAAGCCCGGCCGGCAAGGACTGCCGCACGGTGTTGTTATTGCGGGTCGATCAGCATCAGCGTCTGGCGCCTTACCGCCAGGATGGCTTTGAACATTATCTGGTGCGCCCAATTCGCCGCCGCACCCTGGTGCAGGTTTTAACGGAAAGCCATGAAGAACTGGGCGAATGGACGGATACCCAGCCGCGTCCCAAGGCCACCGAACCGAACGTCGGCGCAGAAGCGGCACAGCCCCGCATCCTGCTGGCGGAGGACAACCGTATTAATCAGATGCTGGTCGAGGCTCTGTTGGCGAAACTGAGCCTAACGGCCGAATGTGTGGAAAACGGACGCCTTGCAGTGGATGCCGTGCGCCAGGGCAACTATGCCCTGGTTCTCATGGACGTGAATATGCCCGTGACCGATGGCTTGCAGGCGACCCGCGAAATCCGCGCCCTGGACGGTCCAAAAGCATTGACGCCAATTATTGCCATGACCGCCTCGGCCATGGACGAGGATCGCCAGCGCTGCACCGCCGCCGGCATGAATGACTATCTCTCGAAACCGGTCGAGGAGGCGGAGTTAAAACGCCTGATCGGTCAATGGACGGACATACCAACCGAGGAAGCCAAAGCCTCTTGACCGAAACTCCAAACGCTGACCTGGGGGCAAACTCAGACACCACCGCCAATAGGCCGGGCTGGCTGGCGGCGGCGCGGGTCTATACAGACCGGCGGGTGATCGCCATTCTGTTCCTGGGCTTCTCCTCCGGAATGCCGTTGCTGTTGACCTTTTCCACCCTGTCGATCTGGCTGGCAGAGGAAGGTATCTCGAAAACCGCCATCGGCCTGTTCGCCATGGTCGGCATGCCCTATTCCCTGAAATTCATTTGGGCGCCATTTATAGACCGCTTGCACCTGCCGCTGTTAACCCGCTGGCTGGGCCGGCGGCGGGGCTGGGCCATCCTGACACAGCTTGCGCTAATGGTTGGCATCATTGGGTTGGGCAGCAACGATCCCGCAAATGGCGCCTGGGCCATGGCGGCATGGGCGCTCTGCGTTACCTTTGCCTCTGCCTCCCAGGATGTGGTGATCGACGCCTACCGGGTGGAAATCCTGGAAGAGCGGCAATATGGCGCCGGCGCGGCGATGATCGTCGCGGGCTATCGTATCGGTATGCTGGCCTCGGGTGCGGGTGCCTTGTTCCTGGCTGATAGTTTCAGTTGGTTCTGGGTCTATGCCGCCATGGCGGCGCTGATGGGCGTCGGTATCCTGACAATATTATTGAATCCGGAACCCGAACAAAGCCGGACCCAGGACGCGGCGCCGGGGATCGGCGCGGCCCCCGTGCAATGGTTGCGCGAAGCTGTGTTCGAGCCGTTCGCCGAATTCCTGCGCCGGGATGGCTGGCAACCGGCATTGATGATCCTGCTGTTCGTGGTGTTCTACAAATTCGGTGACAGCCTGGCCGGTCTCATGGCCGGGCCATTCTATGTGGAAATTGGCTTTTCCAAGTCCGAGATCGCCTCGGTTTCGAAGATATTCGGCCTTGGCGCCACCTTGGTGGGCGGCTTCCTGGGCGGTCTGCTGGTGGCCCGGCGCGGCATCATGTCATCGCTGTTGTGGTGCGGCCTGTTGCAGATGTTCTCAAACCTGATGTTCGCCATCCAGGCCATGGTCGGCCATGACATCACCATGCTGGCGGCGACCATCGCGGTGGAGAACGTGGCGGGCGGCATGGGCACGGCGGCCTTTGTCGCCTATCTGGCATCGCTCTGCAACGTGGCCTATACGGCGACGCAATATGCGCTGCTGTCATCCCTGATGGCCCTGGCCCGAACCGCCCTGTCGGCCCCAGGCGGCGCTTTGGCGGAAAGCACCAGCTGGGTGACGTTTTTCCTGAGCACCACCATTGCCGCCCTGCCCGGCCTGATGTTGCTGTGGTGGCTGGTTAAACGGGGCATCGTGCCCCGATCGGAGGTGGATACGCCATGACGGCCAAGATCGAAATTATCGAAGCCGACATCACCACCCTCGACGTGGACGCCATCGTCAACGCCGCCAACGAACAGTTATTGCGCGGCGGCGGCGTCTGCGGCGCCATCCATGCCGCCGCCGGACCGGGGCTGGAGCAGGAATGTCTGGCCATCGGCGGCTGCCCCACCGGCCAGGCCCGCATCACCGCTGGCCATGCTCTCGCCGCCCGCCATGTCATCCATGCCGTCGGCCCCGTCTGGCAGGGCGGCGGCCAAAGTGAGGCGGCATTGCTGGCAGGTTGTTACCGCCATTGCTATCAACTGGCGGACCAGGCCGGCCTGTCATCCATCGCCCTGCCCGCCATATCCACGGGCATTTTCGGCTACCCCCTGGAAGCCGCAACGGAAATCGCGCTTGCCGTGGCAAGGGACTATCAAACCAGGCCAGACAGTCTGGAACGCATCATATTTTGCTGTTTCGGCGCGGATGTGACCGAGGCCTATCGCCGCCTTAACGATTGAGCCTCGCGGAAGTGTGAATTGTCTTAGCATTCGGTATCCACTAGCTTTTCCGGTGGATCCATGTGGCAAAGGATATGATCATGCCCAAAGCATTGGTATTTGCGATTGTTGGCGTATTCCTCTCCACCTCCGCCCTGGCGGGCGAGGGCTGTTTTGGCGTTTCACATGACGACAAGACAGCCTCCACGTCGTCGCAATCGACACCGGCAACTACGGCCGAGACGCCCGCGCCAAAAACGGCCAAGCCTGAAAGCAAGAGCTAGTTCATCCGCTGCCGGTAGCGCGGACAGGCATAATCGGCGATAAATAACCTCCGTAGATTTTGTTCGGAGGTAGCTTGGCTCATGAACCAGGCGTCGTTGCTGCACAAGGCGGCTTTAAGTTTCGGTGAGCGGCCCGCTGTTACCGCTGGCCGGAACGTTCTGTATAATTATCGCGACCTCTCGGACCGGGCTGCCCGGCTGGGCGGCGCCATGGCCAACGCGCTTGGCCTGAACAAAGGCGACCGGGTCGCCATCATGATGAAAAACGCCCCGGCCTTTTTCGAGGTGCTCTATGGCGCCTGGCACGCCGGCCTGAACGCGGTGCCCATCAATGCCAAACTGCACCCGAGGGAGGCTGCCTATATTCTGGAAAACTCCGGCGCGCGGGTTTGCTTTATCACCGACGACCTGAATGCCACGATTACACCGCTGGTCGGAGAGATTCCGGGGCTTGAAGCGGTGATCCCCACCACGGGCGCGGACTATGACGCCCTAATCGAAGGCCCGGCGGTACCAATGGTGGACTGCGCGCCCGAGGATATCGCCTGGCTGTTCTATACCTCCGGCACCACGGGCCGGCCCAAGGGCGCGATGTTGAGCCAGCGTAATCTGATGTCGATGGTAATGAACTATTTCGCCGACATGGATACCATCATGGCGCAGGATTGCATGATCCACGGCGCCCCGTTGAGCCATGGTTCGGGTCTGTTCGCCCTGCCTCATGTGGCCAAGGCGGCCAATAACGTCATTCCAGACTCGGGCGGCTTTGATCCCGCCGAGACCCTCGAATTATTGCCTCATTTCCCCAACGCCAGCTTTTTCTTCGCCCCCACCATGCTGACCAGGCTGATCAATATGCCGGGCATCGAGCAGGCGGATACCGCCAATATCAAGACCATCGTCTATGGCGGCGGGCCCATGTATGTGGAAGATACCTTAAAGGCGCTGGAGGTTCTGGGTCCCAAATTGGTGCAGCTGTTCGGTCAGGGTGAGGCGCCGATGACCATCACCGGCCTCTCCCGCGCCATGCACATGGACACCCAGCACCCGGACTATTTGAAACGCCTCGGCTCCACCGGCATCGCGCGCACGGATGTTGATGTCCGCGTGGTGGATGCGGACGACAACGACGTAGCGGTGGGCGAGATGGGTGAAATCGTCTGCCGGGGCGATGTCATCATGGCCGGTTATTGGAACAATCCCGAGGCCACGGCGGAGACCCTGCGCGGCGGCTGGCTGCACACCGGCGATGTTGGCGCCTTCGACGAGCATGGTTTTTTGACCTTGATGGACCGGGCCAAGGACATGATCATCTCGGGGGGCAGCAACATCTATCCCCGCGAGGTCGAAGAGGTCCTCCTCCGTCATGACGGCGTCTCCGAATGCTCCGTCGTGGGCCGCCCCCATGCGGACTGGGGCGAGGAGGTGATCGCCTTCATTGTTGCCAATGGCGATGAAAAAATCGCGGAAGCGGAACTGAATTCGCTTTGTCTGGATCACATTGCGCGCTTCAAGCGGCCAAAGGAGTACCGCTTTATCGCCGCCTTGCCGAAAAACAATTACGGCAAGGTTCTGAAAACAGAGCTACGCTCGCAATTGGCGGCGGAACAGGAGGACGGATAATGGCGGGACGGTTACAGGACAAGGTCGCACTGATTTGCGGCGCCGGCTCCATCGGACCTGGCTGGGGCAACGGCAAGGCCACGGCGACCGCCTTCGCGCGTGAAGGCGCCCAGGTTTTCGCCGTCGATCTGAACCCGGAAGCGGCGGCGGAAACCGCCGAAATCATCAACGGCGAGGGTCATGACGCAACCTCCCATGGCGCCGATGTCTCGGATGAAGACGCGGTCGCCGAAATGGTGGCCGCTTGCAGGGCAGCCTATGGCCGGGTTGATATTCTGCATAACAACGTCGGCATCTCGGGCCGGGGCGGACCTATCGAAACCTCGTTGGCACAATGGGAAAGGGTGATGCGCATCAACGTCACTTCGATGTTTTTGACCTGCCAGGCAGTGCTGCCGCTGTTTCTCGAGCAAGGTGGCGGCGCCATCGTCAATGTTTCGTCACTGTCAGGGGTTAAGGCGATCCGGCCGGAGCTGGCCTATGCCACCTCGAAAGGCGCGGTCAATGCCCTGACCATCAACATCGCCATGGAGTTCGCCGACCGCAATATCCGCTGCAACGCCGTGGTGCCGGGCCTGATGAACACCCCCATGGTGACCAATGCCATGAAAGAGCTTCCCGACGACGAGAGGGAGGCCATGATGGCGGGCCGCGATCGGCTATCGCCTACCCGCAGCATGGGCGAACCCTGGGACATCGCGAACGCCGCGGTCTTTCTGGCTTCCGACGAGGCACGGTACATCAACGGTATGCTGCTGCACGTGGATGCCGGCCTGCAACACAACATCACATCCAATTAACAGCCAACCAAAGGTATCAGTTATGAGTGAAAGCCCCGTTCGTTACGAACTCTCGGAAGGCATCGCGACCATCACCATTGATCGGCCCGAGGCCATGAACGCCCTCAACAAAGCGGTGCGGGAGGGACTGTGGGCTGCGCTACGCCGCTTTGCCGACGATGATGAGGCCCTGGTGGGAATTTTGACCGCGACGGGCGAGAAGGTCTTTTGCGCCGGCGGCGACCTGAAGGAAATGTCCGAGACCGCCCTGAAAGTACCGCCGCCCGATTTCGTGCCGTATCTGAACCACAACATCAAAACCAACAAACCGGTGATCGCCGCCGTCAACGGCCTGGCCTATGCGGGTGGTTTTCTGCTGGCGCAGATGTGCGATTTGGTGATCGCGGCTGAAAACGCCAAGTTCGCCATCACCGAACCGAAATGGAGCCGGGGCGCGCCCTGGGCCGCCCCCCTGCCCTGGCTGATCCCGCCCCGCGTCGCCATGGAGCTGTTGGTCACCGCCAAGCCGATCTCGGCCGAGCGGGCCTATCAGATCGGTCTGATCAACCAGATCGTGCCGTTGGCCGAATTGCAGGACGCCGCCCGCGAGATGGCAACTACAATTGCCCAGAACGCGCCGCTGTCCGTACGCGCCGGCAAACAAATGGTCTATGCTGTGGCCGAGGTCGGCTGGAGCGAAGCACAAAAGGTCGGCGATGAGATTTACGAGCATGTATATTTGAGCGAGGACGCCCAGGAAGGGCCAACCGCGTTCAAGGAAAAACGCGCGCCAGTCTGGAAGGCGCGTTAGGCAAATTAGCGTCGGCTAAACCGCCCACTCCCCCTTCCCGGCCACCCATTAATGGTACCCTGTGGGTGGCCGGGAAGGGGGAGTGGGCGGCCCGGCAAATGACCAAAAGGGAGCAATATCATGCAATTAGGCGCGAACCTGCCGCTATGGGACATTGGCGGCGATCCGGCCGTGGTGCGGGACTTCAGCCAGGCGGCGGAAGACATGGGCTTTGACTATCTCGGTGCCGCCGATCACGTTATCGGCGTCAACGAGGCCAACCGGCCCGATTGGGGGGAGCGCAATACCTCCGCCGATCTGTTCCATGATCCGTTCGTGCTGTTCGGTTATTTGAGCGCCTGCACCAAGGCCATTGGATTTTCCACTCAGGTACTGATCCTGGCCCAGCGCCAAGCCGCCCTGGTGGCAAAGCAGGCCGCCTGCCTGGATGTCCTAAGCGGGGGCCGGTTCCGCCTTGGCATCGGCGTCGGCTGGAACCCGGAAGAATTCGTCGCCCTGAACGAAAACTTTGCCGACCGGGGCCAACGCTCGGAAGAGCAGGTACGCTTCATGCAGGCACTGTGGGCCGAACCCCATGTCAGCTTTGACGGCAAATGGCACAAGATCACCGATGCCGGCATCAACCCCCTGCCGGGCGGCGGCAAAATTCCGCTGTGGTTCGGCGGCCATGTGGACGAGACCCTGCGGCGCACGGCGAAACTGGGCGACGGCTGGATCATGCTGGCGCATCCACCCAGTGACCGGGCCATTACCGAATTCGAAAAGCTGCGCGCCTACACCAAGGCCGAGGGCCGCGACCCAGCTCAAATCGGATTGGAGGTCTGGGTCTCCGTCGGCGCCGACGGTCCGGACGAATGGCGCCGGGAGTTTGAGTTCTGGCGTGACGCGGGCGTCAGCCATATCACGGTCAACAACACCTATGACCGGGGTGCCCACCACACACGCATTCCAGGCCGCTCGTTGGCGGATCATATCGCGGGCATCGAGACCTACCGCAACGCCGTCGAGGATTTGTTGTAGAGCATGGTTCAGTATTTAGAGACCGACGTCCTGATCATCGGTTCAGGGGGCGCGGGGATGTATGCCGCGATCGCCGCCGCTGACCACGGTGCAAATGTGCTGTTGCTGGACAAGAGCATCGTCGGACGTTCCGGCGCCACCATCATGGCACAGATGACCGTGGCCGCCGCCGTAGGCGAGGAGGAGCCCGATGACTGGCGCTTCCATTTGAAGGACACCATCGCCGCCGGGCGTGACCTGGTTGACGAGCCCCTGGCAAAAATACTCTGCCAAAGGGCGCCGGAGAAAATCTGGCAGATGGAGGAATGGGGCGTCGGCTGGGCCCGGTCCGGCAATCATCTGACCCAGGTCCATGCACCGGGGCATGACCGCAAACGGTGTGTTTATGTGGATTTCCTCAATACCGGGCCGGCCACGGCGCGCACCCTGCGCAATCAGGTGCGGAAATTTGACAATATCCGCCGGGTCTCGGACCTGATCGTTACCGATCTGGTGCTGCAAGACGGGCGCGCGGCGGGGGCCGTGGCCCTGCATCTGGAAACGGGCCAAGCCGTGACCATCGCCGCCAAGGCGACGGTGATCGCCACCGGCGGCCTGACGAGTATGTATAACCGAAATTCCGCTTCCGCCAACATGGGCGGCGACGGCTATGCCCTGGGCCTGCGCGCGGGCGCCGAGCTGATCGATATGGAGTTCGTGCAGTTCTTTCCCATCGGCCATCTGGCGCCCCGGATGACCGGCATGGACCCGATCATGTGGGATCCATTTCGCTATAAACTGGGCGGCCGCCTGCTGAACGGCAAAAAAGAAGAGTTCACGCAAAACTACGGCGCGCCCGAGGACGGCAAATATGTCGTCACGCGAGATGCCGCCACCTACGCCATCTTCAAGGAAGTCGAAGCCGGGCGCGGCTCTCCCCACGGCGGGGCATGGTTGTCATTCGAGCATATTCCGGAAGCGGATCTGCGCGCCGCCTTTGGTCCGGTGATCGATAAGTTGGCCAACAACGGCATCGACCTGACCAAGATGGCCATTGAGGTCGCGCCCATCGCGCATTATCACATGGGCGGTTTGCGCACCGATGACAGCCTGGCCACAACGCTGCCGCACCTGTTCGCCACGGGCGAAGCCGTCGGTGGCGCCAACGGTGCCAACCGCCTGTCGGGCAATGCTATATCCGAGACCTTTGTCTTTGGTGAGTTGGCGGGCCGCTCCGCCGCCGCGCTCTCGCACAGCGCCATGCCAGATATTCACCATGCGGCACAGCCGTTTCTAGACATCATTGCCGAAGCGAGCAACCGTGCCGGCGGCGGCATGACCCCAACAGCCGCCATCGCTAGTTTGCAGACCATCATGGCAGAGGACGTCGGCCCGTTCCGCACGGCGGATGGTTTGCGCCGGGCCCTGGATAATTTAGCGCAACTGGCGGCTACTCTGCCGGAATTGCCCACGGGCGGCGCCATGGCCTTTAATCAGCAACTGGCCGATTGGTTCGGACTGCGCAATATGCTGGTGGTGGCCCGCACCATCGCTACCGCCGCCCTGGCCCGCACGGAAAGCCGGGGCGCCCACCAGCGCGAGGACCACCCCGGCCTTGATCAGGCCTGGACCTATAATCAGGTTGTCCGATTGGATGGCGATGACATCCGGCTTTTCCGTAGCGAGGTACGCCGTCTTGCCCAGGAGGAGCTAGCCTGATGAGCGAACGTCTAACGACCAACCTGAAAATCCGCCGGGGCACTCCAGGTGACGCGGAAGCCTACGATGTGATCGAGTTTGAATTCGAGGCCGGCCAATCGGTGTTGGACGCCCTGCGCTGGATCAGAAGCAACCGGGATGCCAGCCTGGCCGTGCGTTATTCCTGCATCAACGCCAACGCCTGCAAGGAATGCGTCATGCGCATTGATGGGCGCACCGGCTATGCCTGCACCACGGCGCTGAAACCAGGCGAAATGCTGATCGAACCCTTGCCCAACAAGCGCCTGATCCGCGATCTGGTCACCGACACCCTGCCCCCCGACGAACGATTGGCTTAGGAATTTTTCGAATTACTCCTCCACGGCGCGAAAATCCGGTGGCCGCTTTTCCAGAAAAGCAGCTACGGCCTCCTTGTGCTCCGGCGTCTTGTAGGCCTGGGCCAACATCTTAAATTCCCGGCGCGTGACCAGGCCCAGATCCGTTTCAGTGCCGTTCTGCGTCAATAGCTGTTTGACCATATGCAATTGGCGCGCCGGGTTCTCAGCGATTGCGCCCGCCACCGCCAAGGCCTCATCAAGCAGGTTATCGTGGGGCACCATGCGGTCGGCCAAACCCAGCGCCACGGCCTCTTCGGCCTCGATCATGCGCGCGGACAAAGCGAACTCGCTGGCCTTGCCCCAGCCCATGCGCTGGACCAGAAAATGCGAGCTGGCCAGTTCCGTGACCACGCCCATCTTGACAAAGGCGCAGCTAAACCTGGCCCGGTCGGATGCCATGATGTAGTCAAACGAAAGCGTCATGGTCAGGCCGACGCCGATAGAGGGGCCGTTGATGGCGGCGATGATTGGCTTGGCATCGCGGATGGTGCCAACCCAGTCCGGCGCCTCGCCGGTGACGAAATCATCCTCGATATCGCCGTCAATTTGCTTTCGAAAGGTATCGTCGATGTCCGCGCCAGCACAGAAACCGCGCCCCGCACCGGTCACGACAATGGCACCGATATCGCGGTCCCCATTGGCCGTGGCAACGGCGGCAAGGAATTCATCACGCAATTGGGTGGTCCAGGCATTCATCCTGGCCGGACGGTTCAAGGTGATCAATGCAACCCTGCCATGGGTTTCATAGAGGACTGTTTCGTAACTCATACTAATTTTCCTAATTTCTGCTCTCATCGAACCATAGACGCGGACGCAAAAGCGTGGTCGCCAGGCACAGTAGAAGGCCTGCCCCGGCGTAAGTGAATGTGGATTGGAAGGCGGCCAGGAAATCCGATCCCTCGCTCAACGCCGCAAAAATCAGTGACAGGCCCGTCGCACCCAAAACCACGCCGACGGTGCGGCTGACCTGGGCCAGGCTGCCGGCAACGCCCCGGTCCTGCACATCCAGACGACCCGTGACCACGTCCAGAATACAGACCTGAAACAGACCCAGACCGACGCCTTGCAAGAACATCGGCAGGGCCATGGCCCAAATGCCTGATGCCGGGGTCCAACTGCCAATGCCAATGGTCCCCAGACCCACCATAACAGCCCCCAGCAGGGCCAGGCGGCTGGCCCAGGGCCGCAGGCTCAACAGCCAACCGATGATCGGCCCGGCAACGGCTTGGCCCAAGGGACTGGTCGCCAATACAAGACCACTAACGGCCAGGGAATAATCCGTCAGCCGGACCAAATAGTACGGCACCAGAAGCAGGGGTGCAAAGCCGACGAACATGACCAGGCCGTTGAAGATATTCAGCATGGTAAAATCTAGCCTGCGAAACGGCGCGAACGGGATAATCGGCTCCCGGGCCCGAGACTCGCGCAGGACAAAGGCGATGGCGGCGAGCAGGCCCAATACGGCCACCAACAGGCCGCGAACGAGATCCACGCGCACTTGATTTAACGCGAACAGCAAGGCGGCAAGTCCCACGGCGAGCAAGACCGCGCCCAGCAAATCGAAACTACCGCTGCGTTTTCTGGCCTGATCTGGGCGCAGCCAGGGCAAGGCGGCCAGCGCGGCCAGGGAAATCGGCGCCCGGAACCAGAATACGGCCTCCCAGCCCCAGGTCTGTACCATCATACCGCCCAACGACGGCCCGGCGGCGGCGGCGATGCCGAACATCATGGTATAGGCGCCAAGCGCCCGGGCACGCTGTTCCTCGGGCAACAGGGCGGTGGCCAGGGCCGGACCGCAGCTTAAAACAAGAGCAGCGCCAATACCTTGGAGAAACCGGGCCAGCAGCAGCCAGTGATAGGCCGGCGCCATGGCGCATAACGTAAAGGCAATGGTGGAGACCGCCAGGCCGGTCATGAAAATACGTTTGTGGCCAAACAGATCGCCCAGCTTGCCAAAGGCCAGCAATAGCGAGGTATAGGTCAGAACATAGAAAACCACGACCCATTGGATGTCGGCGATGGGAATGCCGAAATCTGAAGTGATATCGGGAAAAGCGATATTGACGGAGGTATCCAAGGGCACGATCGTCGTGCCCAGGCCGACAACCAACAGCCCCACCAGAGGCCTTCCCCTACCGGGTGGGCCGTCGACACGCGAACGATCGGTCTGGCTCAATAGACCGCTTTCAAATCGGACGCACCGTCCTGCCCCTTAGCCTCAAGGACCGAGGCCGCAAGATCCGCCAGATAGTCTTCCCGGCCCGCGGCGTGATACATGGACAGCATTGCGTGCATGCCCTTTGGGTTTTGCGTCAGGCCCGGCAGCCAGCCGCGCGCATCCATGCCTTCCGCGACTTTGAAGATATCAAAATCATGCGCCCCGAAATTAATGATCGTCAGGTCCGGTTCGGCCCACAGATGCAGGCCGTCAACGGCCTTGATCCCGGCCACATAGGCATCGGCCATGGCGGCCAATTGCCGGGCAATTTCCATATAACCAGCCTCGCCCAAATGGTTCATCACGGCCCAGGCCGCCGCCACCGCGCCGCCCGCCCGCGTACCCGATAGGGTCGCGGTGGAAAACTGTCCATTCGGCCATTGATCGAAATGGAACAGGCCCCGTTCGCGGTCTTCTTCCTGGCGATAAAACACGGTCGAGGCCGGCTTCGGGCAAAAGCCGAATTTGTGCAGGTCGGCGGAAAGACTGCGCACACCTGGCAGCGCCATATCAAAGGCAGGAATATCCCGGCCAATGCGCTGAAAAAACGGCGCCACATAACCACCCACACAGGCATCCACATGCAGCCAGATATCCCGCGCCAGGGCCAGCTCGCTTAGCTCTGCAATGGGATCGATCACGCCATGGGGAAAGCACGGCGCCGAACCCGCCAGCATGATGGTGCTTTCATCCATGGCCGCCGCCATCGCCTCTACGTCGGCCCGGCGATTTTCCCCCGTGGCCAGGCGTTTGACTTCAATATCCATCACATCCCCGGCCTTGTTGAAGGCGGCATGGGCCGTAAAGGGCGCGATGATGTTGTATGGCGCCTTCAGGCGAGGCTGGGTCCGGGCCCAGTCCCGACAGGCCTTGACCGCCATGAAGATACTTTCACTGCCCCCCGTCGTCATATTGCCGACAGCCTGGCCAGGTGCCTGGAACAGATCCAGGCCCATTTCCACTACCTCGTCCTCCATGCGTTTCAGGCCAAAAAAGGCGCGGCGGCCGCCTAAGGCATTCTCATTGAAATACTTCATGAAAGCCTGGAAGCCGACCTCGTGGGCGCTATCACTGCCATGAAAGACATACAACGGGGCCCGGCCCCCGCGCCAATCAATGTCCGCACCGGACATTGCCGTCATTTCGGCATCCAGGGCCTTCCATTCGGCACCCGACGTGGGGAAGGATTTACGCATGCATCACCCTCTATTCCAATACTTCCGTATTAATAACGTTGGCGGGGTCAAGTTTGCCGTCGAAGCAATCGATCACGTTCTGGGCCGCGATCTGGCCCATGCGGAAGACGGATTCCTTGGTCACGCCGGCGGAATGGGGACTGACGATGATATTGTCCAATTCGAACAGCGGCGTATCCGCCGTCGCCGGCTCCACCACAAAAGGATCGATGCCGGCACCGGCAATGCTGTTTGCTTTCAAGGCTTCATACAGCGCCGCCTCGTCCACGATGCCGCCGCGGGCCGTGTTGACCACATAGGCGGTTTTCTTCATCGCCGCCAGCTCCGCCGTATTGACCATGCCCGTGGTCTCTTCATTCTTCATGCAGTTAATCGACAGGATATCGATCTCACCCAGGATAGCGCGCCAATCATCAATCGGCGTGGCACCGGCGGTGCGGATACCATCCTGAACAACGTATGGATCGTGCACCAGAACATTCATTTCCATGGCCACGCAGCGATTGACCAGACGGCGGCCAATTTTACCAAAGCCCATGATCAAGACCGTGCGTCCCGCCAGATCGAAGGCCGGTTCCTCAAAGCGGATGGCCCAGTTGCCCTTGCGGGTCTCGCGGTCATAGGCCAGGGCCTGCTTGGTCAGGGCCAGCATAAAGAACAAGGCATGCTCCGCGACCGTCACGGAATTGGCGATACCGGCAATGGACAGCGGGATGCCGGCCTTGGTCAGGGCCGGGACATTGACCGCGTCATAGCCGACGCCGAAGCGGGAGGCGATCTTCAAATTATCGGCGGCCTCGATCAGGCGCGGCGTCAACGGCGCGATGCCCAAAATGACCGCGTCGTAGTTGCCGATGTGTTGCTGGATATTGTCTTCGCCCAGCTCCGTGAAATGATCGACCTCAATATCATCCCGGCCCTCGAACACCGCTTTGAGGCCATCGCTGTAGGGGAGTTGGAGCATGACGCGCTTTTTCATCTGTCTTCTCTTTCGGTTTTCCAAAAAGGTTAGGCGTTGCCCCTATCTTACCTGTTCCACGGCGATTGCCCAGGGGTCCAATTACGCCTACGCTTGGGCATGGTGCTAAATCACATAAACGCCGGCGTCCTGGATGTCGCCTATGACGATGCCGGGGCGCGGGACGGAAAGCCAGTTATCCTGTTGCACGGTTTTCCCTACGATATCCATAGTTATGATGCGGTGACGCCGCGCCTGGTGGCGGCGGGGTGCCGGGTTATCACGCCCTATTTGCGCGGCTATGGCCCGACGCGGTTTCTCTCGCCCGATACCCTACGCTCGGGCCAGCAGGCCGTCCTGGGCCAGGATCTGCTCGACCTAATGGATGCTTTGGATATCCCCACGGCAGTGCTGAGCGGTTATGACTGGGGCGGGCGGGCTGCCTGCATCGTGGCTGCTCTGTGGCCGGAGCGGGCCCGGGGGCTGGTCAGTTGCAATGGCTACAATATGCAGAATATCGCCGCCTCGGCCCGGCCCGCACCACCCGAGATGGAGCATAAATTCTGGTACCAATACTATTTCCATGGCGAAAGAGGGCGCGCCGGCCTGGAAGCCAACCGGCATGCCTATTGTAAACTGCTGTGGCGGCTGTGGTCACCCAACTGGACCTTCGACGATGCCACCTATGAGCAAACGGCGGTGTCATTCGAAAACCCGGATTTCGTCGATGTGGTGATCCATTCCTACCGCCACCGCTATGCCCTGGTGCCGGGTGACGCGGCGGTAGAGGAGATCGAGGCGCGGCTGGCCGAACAACCCAAGATTTCCGTGCCGACGGTGGCCATGGACGGCAGCGGCGACGGCGTCATGTCAGCAAAAGGCTGCGCCGGGCACGAGCGGTTTTTCACCGGACCCTACAGGCGCGAGGTCATCCCCTCGGTCGGTCATAACCTGCCGCAAGAGGCGCCCGAAGAATTCGCCCGGGCGATATTGTCTCTGATCTAGACCGCATCCTCGAAAATCATGCTGGCGCCTTTTTCGGCGATCATCACCGTGGGCGCATGGGTATTGCCGGACACCAGGGTTGGCATGATCGAGGCATCGACAACGCGCAGACCTTCCAGGCCGTGGACGCGTAGGCGGTCGTCAACCACCGTACCGGGGCCCTGGCCCATGCGGCAGGTGCCGATTGGGTGATAGACCGTGGCGCCGGTGGCCCTGGCATAGGCCAACAGCTCGTCATCGCTTTGCAGATCCGGGCCAGGGTTCATCTCGTAATCCAGATAGGGTTCCAGGGCCGGTTGCGCGCCGACGTCGCGGGCAATGCGCATGCCGCCGATCAAGGCGGCACGATCGATCTCGTCAGCCAGAAAATTGGGCCGGATTGCCGGTTCGCTGCCCGCCCGCGCGTCGCGGATATGGATCGAGCCCATGCTTTCCGGACGCAGCTGACAGACCGCGATGGTCATGCCCGGTTCTTTGTCCAACACCCGGTCCTTGGAGGTGGCATAACTGGCGTGCGCGCCATGGAATTGTACATCAGGCGTTTCCAGCTCCGGCCGGGTGCGGACAAAGCCATGCACAATACCGGCGGTATAGGTCAAAATGCCACGCCGGGCGATGCCGTATTTCAACACTTCCAGGCCGAGACGCCAGCCCCGGCTCTGCTCGTTCAAGGTGGTGACATTGCGCGCCCGCCAATTGACCCGCGTGACATAGTGATCGCGCAGGTTTTCGCCGACGGCGGGCAGTTCATGCTGCACCTCGATCCCCAAACCCTTGAGCAGTTCCGGCTGGCCGATGCCTGATAGTTCCAACAACTGCGGCGATTGCACGGCACCGGCGCTGAGGATGACCTCGCGCCTTGCACGGGCCTGACGGACCTGGCCGTTGACGGTGTACTCCACGCCGACGACGCGCTTGCCCTCCATCAACAGGCGCCCGGCGATGGCATTGGTTTCGATCTGCAAATTGGCGCGGTGCGCGGCCGGGCCCAGAAAGGCACGGGCGGCGCTGTGACGGCGACCCTTGTGCTGGGTTACCTGGTAATAGCCAAAGCCGTCCTGCTTTTCGCCGTTATAGTCGGGATTGACGCCATGGCCGGCCTGGCCGCCAGCCTCGATCAGCGCATCCAGCAATTCGTGCTTTTCCCGCATGTCCGCGACATTCATGGGACCACTACCGCCACGCAAATCGCTGCCGCCGCGCTCGAAGTGCTCAGACTTTTTGAAATGGGGCAGAACCTGATCATAAGACCAACCGCGATTACCCATTTGGGCCCAGGTGTCATAGTCCTGGGCCTGGCCGCGCACGTACAACATGCCGTTGATGGAGGACGAGCCCCCCAGCACCTTGCCCCGGGGAATGGGAATTTTGCGCTCATCGGTGCCGGCCTCGGGCTCGGTCTCGAAACACCAGTTCATGGCCGGATTGTTCAACATTTTGGAAAAACCCACCGGCACATGGATCCAGATGCTGCTGTCCTTGCCGCCGGCCTCCAATAACAGGGTGCGGCTTCGTGGCGGCTCGCTCAAGCGGTTGGCCAGGACACAGCCCGCAGACCCCGCCCCGACAACGATATAGTCAAATTCAGTCATAACAATCACCCGATGTCCATTGTGCGATGTTCTTGGTTTTGCCCCCATCTTAGCGCTATCCTGAGGGCAAGTGGAAATTAGTGGACAGCGCAATGTCGGAACAACCGAACACATTCGAAGATCCCGCCCTGCTGATCGTCGATATGCAGAACGACTTTGTCCGCCAGGACGCCCCCTTGCAGGTGCCCGACGCCCTGGCCACAGTGGCCGCCCATCAGGCCCTGATCGCCGCCTTTCGGGCCCAGGACCTACCCGTGGTCTATACCAAGTTCCTCGCCACCCAGACGCCAAGCTTGTTGTGGAACTGGTCACCGCAATGCGAACCACCAACCAAATGCTGCTGGAAAGGCCATCAGCGCCACTACCCGGACGTGGATGCAGAGCTGGACTGTACCGGGATCATTGACGAGCTAGCACCAGAGGCCGAAGACCTAATCATCGAAAAATACGGCTATGGCGCCTTTCACGGCACCGCCCTGAACGACAGCCTGCGCAACCTCGGTGTCGGCTCCCTGGTTATCACCGGCACGGTAACCCAGATCTGTGTCGAGGAAACCGCGCGCGAGGCCTTCCATCACCGCTTTCCCACTATCGTGGTTTCGGATGCGGTATCCTCGTTCGATGAAGATCTACAGGCAGCAACCTTGCGTAATTTCGCCATGAAATTCGGCTGGGTGCAGTCCAGCACCGAGGTCATCGAGGCGTTAGGTTAGGGAGCTAGAGCAATTTTCAATTAATCCAAGTCGCTCTCGCAACGTAAGTAATTGGTTCAATTGCTCGATTCTTAAGAGTCTGAGCGCATTTTCTTCGAATGCGCTCTAGGCGCTCTCGATCATCTGCTGCTGGATAGCCCTGCGGTCAATTTTGGCGGCACCCGTCAGGGGCAGCGCATCCACCAGCACCACGCGGCGGGGGTGGGAATAGGCCGGGCCTTCGTCCAGACAAAATTGCTTCAAGGCCTGCGCATCCGCCCCTGCGCCATCGGGCACCGAGACCATGGCTACCGGAACCTCGCCCTTGATCGGGTGCGGCACGGCGACGACACAGACATCGATTACATCCGGGTGGCGCAGCAACAGGCTTTCAACCTCGATCGGATAGACGCTTTCACCGCCGCATTGGAACATATCGTCGGTCCGGCCCTTGAAATAGAACAACCCCGCCCCGTCCACTTCGAACAAATCACCGGTGTGCAGCCAGCCATCAACCAGGCGTTCGGCGTTGACCTCAGGTAAATTATGGTAGCCCGCCGTGACGCCGGGGCTGCGCATCCATAGCTCGCCCAGACGCAGGTTTTCCCTACCATCGTCGCCGATCAGCTTGGTTTCGCAGCCTTCCATGGGCGTGCCGCAACTGCCGTGGGGCGGTTGCGGGCCGGACATATCGGCGCCGTGAGAGATCGGCCCGCCCTCGGTCAGACCATAGCCCTGATAGATCGGCACGCCGAAGGTATCCTGGACATTTTCCAACAGCTGGATCGGACAGGGTGCCGAGCCCACGAATAGGCCACGCAGGGCTGACAGATCACTGTCGGCGATCAACTCAGCCTGTTCCAGCAGCAGCGCAAAAATACTCGGCACCGAAATGGTGTAGGTGCATTGGTATTCGCCCAAGGCATTGATGAAGGCGCGCGGCTCGAACTGGCGCATGATCACCATGGAGGCGCCGAGACGCAGCATCGGCTTGACGACGCCCGAGAAGGCATTCTTGTGATACAGCGGGTTGGCGGTCAGAGCGCGGGCGCCGGGTTCAAACACATTGCAAAACTGTTTCTCGGTCGCGGCCAGGTTCCAGGCCTGCCCCGCATGATCCAACGGTACTCCCTTTGGCCGCCCGGTCGAGCCGGAGGTGTAGGGCATCATCAGGATATCGTCGCCGCCCACATCCGACGGTTCGAAGGCCGGTGCCTGGGCCATCAGAGCCTCGAAATCCAGCCAGCCAGCCCGCGCTTGGGTAATCGCAACCCGGCGCTCGATGCCGGCCTGTTCCACCGCCGCGACCGCCGCCATGCTGACGCTCGGCTCGACCAATGCCGCCCGGGCGCCGGCATCGGTAATGATGTAGTCAATCGTGTCGCCGGCCAGGCGGTTGTTGATGGGCACCGGCACGATGCCGGCCCGCATGGCACCGATGACAATCTCGATATACTCAATGCTGTTGCCAGCACAGACCACGAAGCGGTCGCCGGGGCACAGGCCCAAGGCGCCCAGCATCGCGGCGACCTGATCCAGCCGGGTTTCCAGTTCGCCATAGGTCCGCTCGCGCACCACATCGCCGTCGACTTCGATGATCGCCGTCTTGCCCGGTTCCCGCAGCGCCTGGGGCCGGCTCAAATAGCCGAGATTAACCCGCTCTTCCTGCTTCGCCATTTCCTCATCCTCGCCGTCGTTTTTTGTTTTTTCCTGATTTGACAAAAGACTGGCATGGACGAAGGCGTATGACAATCAGGCTATCTGCCTTGCGATTGACCCCTGGAAGCGCCAAGATAAAGAAAAATACGTTATGAAAAGTTGGAGGAAGCAATGGAAGACATCGCGATTACCGGGCTCGGGGTCATTTCCTCGATCGGCCATAATGTTGATGAATTTTGCCAGAACCTGTCCGCCGGCCATGTCGCCGCCGGCCCGACACCATGGAACAATGAAGACGGTCTGGAAAACGTCTGGATGTCCAAGGTGGAGAATTTCCAGGCCGAGGACTGGATGGACAGCCGCGTCGCCGACGGCACCGACCCGTTCGCGCAATATGCCATTGCCGCGGCCGTGCAGGCGGTGGAGTCCTGCGGCATCAAAGACTTCGATGACGAACGCACCGCCGTGGTTATCGGTACATCATGTGCCGGCACCGAAGTCATCGCCAATTCTCAAAGGGGCCTGGATCTTGAAGGGCCGTCGGGGGTCGACCGCAAATTGCAGATCAAGGCCTGGCCCAACATGGCGGCGGGTCAGATCGCCCAACGTTGGAAGCTGCATGGCCCCTTGTTAACTGTATCCACCGCATGCGCCTCGTCCATCGATGCCATTGGCACGGCGGCCCGGTTGATTGAGCGCGGCGACTGCGATGTCGCCATTGCAGGCGGCTGCGATGCCTCGCGCACCCAGGTTACGCTGATCGCGGCGGGCCGCTATGGCATGTTGAGCCCGCAACCCGATCCCTACAAGGCTTGCCGGCCTTTCAATACCGAACGTTTCGGCATTATGGGCGGCGAAGGCGCCGGCGTGATAATCCTGGAACGGGCCGATTTGGCCAAGGCCCGTGGGGCGAAGATTTACGGCTATCTGCGCGGCTATGCCTCGCTGTCCGACGGCTATCATCCATCGTCCTCTAATCCTGACGGCAGTTGGGAAGCCCGGACCATGGAAAAAGCCATTGAAGATGCCGGCCTGCCGGGCGGCACCGACGATGTGGACGCCCTGATCGCGCACGGTACCGGCACGCCCCTGGGTGATATCGCCGAAATCAAGGCCATCAACCAACTGTTCGGCGGCCGTGAAAAGGCCTTGAAGGTATCCTCGATCAAGGGCCATGTGGGTCACACCGCCGGTGCTGCCGGGGTCATGGGATTGATGGCGGCGCTGCACAGCATGGAGGAAGGCGCCATGGTGCCCACGGCAGGCACCACGGATGTGGACCCGGCGGCGGATTTTGACGTGGTGATACAGAAGCCTTCCAAGGGCGAGCTCAAGACCATGCAGGTCAACGGTTTCGGCTTTGGTGGTCAAAACGCCTCATTGGTGGTTAGCCGCAACTAAAGACGACATTACACGCTGGCGAGCAGCAGGCATTTTGGAATATTGTGAGGGGTGGTGTCAGGCCACCTTACGCAACCGCATGACCGAGGATGGAATGCGATGATCCCTCTGAAGCCTCTCGCCAATCTGTTCACGCACGATGTCACCAACATGCCGCCCCTTATGGGCGATCAGGATCTTTGGCACGATGATACAGCTTTGCGCGAAGGCATCGCGCGGGAGGGGGCTGACTGGGCCAAGGACAAGTTGGCGGCCTTCGGCAAGATCGCCGGTGCGGCCGAGACTTTTGAAAAAGCGGATGCCGCCAACCGACATGGCCCGGAGCTGCGCGCCTTTGACCGCCATGGCATGCGCATCAATCAAGTCGAATTCCATCCCGCCTATCACGATTTGATGACCATCGCGATCGAGAACGAAGTGCCAAGTTTTGCCTGGAACCACCCCCAACCAGGCGCCCAGGTCACCCATGCCGCCCTGACTTATATGCTTAGCCAGCCCGAGGGCGGCGTGCTTTGTCCCATGGCCATGACCTATTCGGTCATCCCTGCCCTGCGCGGCACCCCCAGCGTTGGCGACGAGTGGATTCCCAGGCTGCTCACCCCCTCCTACGACGGCCGCGATATCCCGGTGGACGAGAAATCCGGCGCCACCATGGGTATGTTCATGACCGAAAAACAAGGCGGCTCGGACGTGCGCAGCAATACCACGCGGGCCATTGCGCTGGCGGGTTCGGATACCGAGTATCTTCTGACCGGGCACAAATTCTTTTGCTCGGCGCCCATGTGCGATGCCTTCCTGACCCTGGCCTACACCGATGTCGGCCCGTCCTGTTTCCTGGTGCCGCGCTGGCGGCCCGATGGCGAACGCAACAATCTGTCCATCCAGCGCCTCAAGGACAAACTTGGCAACCGCTCCAACGCCTCCTCTGAGATGGAGCTGCATGACACCTGGGGCGTCATGCTCGGCGGCGATGGCCGGGGTGTCGCTACGATCCTGGAAATGGTTCAGGGCAACCGCTTTTACTGCTGTGCTTCCTCGGCCGCCATGATGCGCCAGGGCCTGGTCCAGGCCCTGCATCACACTACCCATCGCGCGGCCTTTCAGAAGAAACTTATTCAACAGCCCCTGATGCGCAACGTGCTGGCCGATCTGGCGCTGGAGGCCGAGGCCGCCCTGGCTCTGACCCTGCGCATTGGCCGCGCCATGGATGAAGCGGCAAGAGACGAAAGTGCGGCCGCCCTGGCCCGTATCGGCACGGCGGTGGGTAAATACTGGATCTGCAAACGGGCGCCTGGACATACCTATGAGGCCATGGAATGCCACGGCGGGCCGGGTTATGTGGAGGAATCCATCATGCCGCGTCTGTACCGCGAGGCGCCGGTCAACAGCATCTGGGAAGGCTCCGGCAACATCATGTGCCTGGACGTGCTGCGCGCCATGTTCCGGGAAAAGGCAGCGGTGCCGGCGATCCTGGCGGAGCTGGATGCCGCCCGCGGGGCCAACGCCAATCTTGACGCAGCCACCGAGCGGCTGAAGGACGAGCTGGCGGATCAGGCTGATCTGGAGCTGCGCGCCCGCAGCATCACGGAACTGATGGCGATTACCTTGCAGGGCGCGTTGTTGGCACGCCACGCCCCAGGAGCGATGGCGGACGCCTTTTGTGCTTCACGCCTCGGCGCCCGCTGGAGCGGTGCCTATGGCACCCTGCCCCCGGATGTGGATTTTGATGCCATCATCGCGCGTGCGTCACCGGCCTGATAGCAAAAAACTGCGGCATTTTGGTGGCTGGCGCGGGCGGGGTGGCGCAGCTATATTGCCGCAGCAATTAAGGACGTACATTTCGCAAGCTAGGAGATCCCCATGAAAGAAGCCGTCATTGTTTCCACCGCCCGCACCCCGATCGGCAAGGCCTATCGCGGCGCGTTCAACAATACCGAAGGCCCGATCATGGCCGGCCATGCCATCAAGCATGCGGTCGCCCGCGCCGGCATTGATCCGGCGGAGGTTGATGACGTGATCATCGGCTGTGCCATGCAACAGGGCACCACGGGCAACAATACGGCACGGCAAAGTCTGCTGGTGGCGGGCCTCCCGGTGGGTGTTTCAGGCATGACCCTGGATCGGCAATGCTCGTCAGGCATGATGGCCATCGCGACCGCCGCCAAACAGGTGATCGACGACGGCATGCCGATCTGCGTCGGCGGCGGTGTCGAGTCCATCTCGATGGTGCAGAATGACAAGATCAATGCATTCGCCAACAAATCCGCCATCGGCGCGGCCAAGGATATCTATATGGCCATGCTGAATACGGCCGAGGTGGTGGCTGAGCGTTATGGCGTCAAGCGCGAGGACATGGACGCCTATGGCCTGCAAAGCCAGATGCGCACGGCGGCGGCCCAGCAGGCCGGCAAGTTCGACGATGAAATCGTACCTATCACCTCAGTGATGAAGGTCGCCAATAAGGAAACCGGCGAGATCAGTGACGCCGAAGTCACCCTGGACAAGGACGAAGGCAACCGCCCCTCGACCAACATGGAAGGCCTGGTCGGACTAAAGGCAGTGATTGATGGCGGCACCATTACCGCCGGCAACGCATCGCAACTATCCGATGGCGCTTCGGCGGCGGTGGTCATGGATGCCAAGCTGGCCGAACAGCGCAATATCACACCCTTGGGTATCTATCGCGGCCTGGCCGTGGCCGGTTGCGAGCCCGATGAAATGGGCATTGGGCCGGTCTTCGCGGTGCCGAAACTGCTGGAACGCAACGGTCTGACCGTCGATGACATCGACCTGTGGGAATTGAACGAGGCTTTCGCCGTGCAGGTGCTGTATTGCCGGGACCGCCTGGGCATTCCTGATGAAAAGCTGAACGTCAATGGCGGCGCCGTCTCCGTCGGCCACCCCTATGGCATGAGCGGGGCCCGCATGGTTGGTCACTCACTGATCGAAGGCAAGCGCCGGGGCGCCAAGTATGTGGTCTCCACCATGTGCATCGGCGGCGGCATGGGTGCCGCGGGCCTGTTCGAGGTCGTCTAGAAACACTATTTGAGTATCCATACTCGAATATGGAAAGGGGCGTCCACGAAAGTGGGCGCCCCTGCCTTTTTTCAGATCGTTGCCGCGCGTTGTTACCCGCGCCGCTCCACGACCGAGCGCCGTTCGCCCAGGCGACGGTCATTCAGGCGCCGCTCCGTACCGTTCGGCGGGCCGGCATCGTGCTGCCGGCGGTCCCCGCCCCGGCGGTCTGATGCGCGCCGCTGCGTGCTTCTTTCGACGCTCATGTCATTCTCCGTTTTCTAGCTCTGGCACTAAACGCAATTTCGCTACGTCGACAAGTAACCTACCTTACTATGGTAAATGAAAGGTAACAATCATACCGGCGTTTCAGGGGCGGGACTTATCAACGAAGGGGCGGATTCTCTACGTTTTCGGCATGCGGACCAGCAGGATAAGGGGCAGCACGGCAAAAGAGGCCAAGGCGTAGGCCTTGAACGCATTGATGTAGCCGATCATGGCGGCCTGGCGTCCGATTTCTCCGCTCAAGGCAGCCAAGCCCTGAACGCCGTCGGCGTTCCACGCGCCCAACAACCAGGGCAGGGCCAAGGCCTTGTTATAATCTGAAATCAATTCCGTCATGCCGGCATAGTTGGTGGCCGTCGAGACGATCACCAGGGTCACGGACAGCGAGATGAAAATGGAACTGCCCAAATTGCGCAGCAGGTGATAAATCGCTGAACCTTCAGCCAGATAGCGCGGCTCCAGGGTGGCAAATGTGGCCACTGTCAGGGGCACCCAAATGATCCCCACCGCCAGCCCTTGCAGGACGCTGTTGACGCCCACATCAAAGATCGTCGTGTTGACGTCAAAGCTGGCCATGTACATGCCGGAGGCAACCTGGATCAAAAAGCCCAGGCTCATGCCGAACCTGGGATCCAGGCGGGACACAAATATGGCGGCGAAAAACCCGGCGATGGCGCCCGCCCCGCGCAGACCCAACAACACACCGATGATTGAGTCCGGATAGCCGAGGATGCCCTGCAACATGGGCGGCATCAGAACCATGGGCGTGAAGTTCAGCATGCCATAGATGCCGACAATGATCAGGCCCAGGACAAAATTGCGGTTCAGCATCAGACGCGGATTCAGGAAAGGCCGCCGTGCCGTCAGGGTATGCACCACGAACAAATGGAACGCGACCAACGCGAATACCGCCTCGACAATAATTTCGGGGCTTTCAAACCAGTCCTGCCGTTGCCCGCGAGACAGCAGCAATTGTAGGCCGATGACCGCCACCGACAGGGTCAGAAAACCGGTCCAATCCAGACCCGTGCGCTGGCGCTGGCCCGGACTATCGGTGAGAAACAGAAACATGCCGATCAGGGCGATGATGCCGAACGGTATGAACATATAAAATGCCGCCGGCCAGCCATAGAGCTCGGCCAAGCCGCCGCCCAGCATGGGTCCGATAACCGGCCCCACCACCACCGCCATGCCGAAAACCCCCGTCGCCAGGCCATGTTGATGCTTGGGGAAGGTATCCAGCACGATGGCCTGTCCCAGGGGTATGAGGGGTGCGCCAAAGGTGCCCTGGGCAATGCGGAACAGTACCAGCACGGATAGGTTAGTGGACATGCCGCAAGCCACGGTGGCCAAGGAAAACCCGGCCATGCTGACGAGCATGACTAGGCGTCGGCCAAAACGGCCTTCCAGCCAACCGGTCATCGGCGTCATTACCGCCGTCGCAAGGATATTGAAGATCATGACCCAGGCGATCTCATCCTGGGTGGCCGAAAGCGCGCCCTGCATTTGCGGCAACAGGACCGAGACCACCAGAATGGCCATGGCGTATTGCGTTGTCGCCAGGGTGACGCAAAACAAAATGGCCCAACGGCGAAACGCCGGCACGGCCTCGGTACCTTGGGGGGTATCCTTGACCGCGGTGCTCATCCAGGCGCCAGGTCAATCCGCGAGGTCCGGCGCCTACTGGGGCATATAGACGTGCTTTTGACTGCCTTCACCGTGCCGGACCATCACCAAAATAAGTATGCGATGGCCAGAGGGTAAATTGATCAGCGGCAGAAGCAAACAAAATCAGGACTATTTCTCTATACGGCTTTCCACGGCAGACACAATGGGGCCGGCCCGCGCGACATGGTCGCGGCAGTTTCGGCAGCGGCGGGCGGTGAAAATTGTTCCGAGGCAGAGATACATCGGAGCGCCATGCGCCTACGCACCAGATATCGGGATGGTGCGCAGCGGCAGGCCGAGAACTGGGTTGCCCTAGAGCAAACCTTCCTTCTGGGCCCGCTTACGTGCCAATTTGCGCGCGCGGCGTACGGCCTCGGCCTTTTCACGGGCCCGGCGTTCTGACGGCTTTTCAAAATACTTCCGCATTTTCATTTCGCGGAAGACGCCCTCACGCTGCAATTTCTTCTTCAGGGCACGAAGCGCCTGATCGACATTATTGTCGCGAACACTGACCTGTACCAGTGGTCTTCTCCTTCAAAATTCGCCGTTTTCCGGGGAACCCAGCGAATAGCCCGTTATGTTGAGCGTTTCAATGACATATTTTCCGGCAGGGAAAACAGGGCGCACATAACCGTTCGCCAAGCATTGCCAGCCGATTGAGCCGGGTTATAGCCCATAGACGCGGCAATGTGAAGGGCTGAGATGCCATCGCGGGCGGACAATTTCGCGGCAAGCCGCCACTGGCGAGGCATGGCGCCGGCGCCTTTCGGATGTACGGCGCCATGCGGATTTGAAGACCGGCTGAACGCCAAATTGCCACGGGCGGTTTGCGCAACTGACGGCGCGACCTATACTTGGTTCATCGATATCGAATGGGAGAGGACAGCGAAATGGATACCGAAGCAACCGCAGGCCGCAGCATGCCGACCTATCGGGCCCTGGCACAGGATATAAAAAACCTTGGCGTCGATGTCGTATTTGGCCTGATGAGCGATGACACGGCGTTGTTCGCGGTGGAAATCGATACCCTCGGCATCGCCTTTTATGGCGGCCGCCACGAAAACAACGCCATCTCCATGGCCGAGGGCTACGCCTCGGCCACCGGCAAACTGGGCATTGCCATCATTGGCCGGGGGCCTGCCGCCGCCAATGGCCTGCATGCCGCCGTCTCCGCCTCGCGCACCGGCTCCAAATTGCTCATCATTTATGGTGAAATGCCCGTAGGCGGCGGGGTGAATACCATTGGCCCGGATTATAAAGCCTTCAACGCCCGTGGCGTCATGGCCGCGGCCGGCCTGCAGACCTTTTCGCCGACCTCGCCCCAGGCCGCGCGCACGGCCTTGGCGGATGCCATTACCGCCGCCTCACGGGGCACGGCGGTGACCCTGCATTTACCGGTCGATGTGCAAACCGCCGAAATCCTGGTGCGCGACGACGACCCCGGCATCACCTTGCCCGCCCCCATGGCACCCACGGCGGCCCGTCCCCAGGGCATCAATGCGGCCATTGGCCTGCTTGCCAACGCGCAACGCCCCTTGATTATCGCGGGCCTGGGCGCTCATCTTGCAGATGCGGGAGAGACCTTGGAAAAACTGGCGGAGAAAATCGGCGCGCTGCTCATCACCTCGGTCCGGGGCAAGGATATGTTCAAGGGCAATCCGAACAATCTTGATGTTATCGGCTCCTTCTCCCACTCCATGGCGCGCCGGCATGTGGATCAGGCCGATTGTGTGCTGGTCTTTGGCGCCGGGCTTAACCTTCTGACCATGAGTTTCGGCAACGCCCTGCCGCAGGTACCGCTGATCCAGATTGACGCGGTACGCAGCAATATTGGACGCTGGACCAGTGCCGATGTCGCCCTGGTGGGCGATGCCAAGTTGGTCGCGGCGCAGCTTTTAGCGGCGGCGCCAGCGCGAGGAGACGCCGAAAAGCCGTTCCATGCCGCCGCCACGCGCAAGGATATCGCCGAATTTGATATCGCCTCTGACTTCCAGGCTGCGCACACAGCCCATACCGTCGATCCCCGCGCCCTGGCCATGGAATTGGACCGGCTGTTGCCCAGGCAGCGCAATCTGGTCTATGACGCGGGCAATTTCCTTGGCATGGTGCCTTATCTCTCGGTGCCGGGACCGGGCCATTTCAAGTTCACCTCCGAATTCGCCTCCCTTGGACTGGGCTTTGGCACCGCGCTGGGTGTCGCCAAGGCACGGCCCGAGTTGCCCACCATTCTGCTGGTCGGTGACGGCGGATTTACCATGAGCATGAATGATCTTGATACCCCGGTACGGGAAGATCTGCCCCTGGTTATCATCTTGATGAATGATTGCGCCTACGGCGCCGAGCTGCATTTGCTGCGCGCCCATCAACAACCCGTGGCCAAGTCGCTGTTTCCCGACGTTGATTTCGCCCCGGTGGCGGAGGCCTTTGGCTTCGAGGCCGTGACCATACGCTCGCTTGATGATTTGGCGGCAATCGCGCCCATGCTGGCAGATCCCCAAGGGCCTATTTTTCTGGACTGCAAGATCAATGCCGACATCGCCGCGCCTTTCATGGGCGAGTTCGCGGCCTATGTGGAGAGCAACAAGTAACCCTTTATTCAGATGTCGAATTTGCTGCACGGCACCCGCATACTGATTTGCCAGACCTGCCCCCGCTTGGCGGTACAGCCGGCCCACCCGCGCACGGCCGGCGCCGATTTGAGCGCGGAAATCGTTGCTCTGATTGTTGCGGCGGGGGGCGATATCCGCGACCACGTGCGTTTCATGAACTGCCTTGCGGGCTGCAACAATCCTTGCAATGTGGCCCTGGTCGGAGCTGGAAAGCCCCGGCTACGATTTTCCCAACTTGGCCCCGGCGATGGCTCGGGCATTATCGAGACAGCCAAAATTTATGGCCAAAGCCGCAATGGCGAGCTATCCGCCGAACAATTGCCGGCGGCAATGCGTGATCGTTTGAGCGCCAGATCGCCGGTCCGGCTAGGCGACTAGGCTATTTGACGACTAGATCTTGTATTTGCCTGACACGGGCCTATAATAAATACGATTTATTTGGGCAAATTCGAGACCCAGATCCAGCAGGGATGGAGGCTACAATGGGGAAAATCGCATTTACCGGCGTACAAGTACTGGACGCCAGTGGCGGGCAGCCGTTTGCCGGCGAAGTATTGGTCGAGGGGAACCGTATTCGCGCGGTCGCCCGAGATGGCGCACAGGTCAACCGCGAGGGCGCCCGCATCGTCGATGGCGGCGGTGCCACGCTGATGCCCGGCCTGATCGAAAGCCACATGCATTGCTCGTTCCTGGATACCGATAGCCTGGAAGCCCTGGGCTTCGTGCCGGTGGAAGAACACACCCTAAGGGCCATGCAGAACGCCAAAAAATTCCTCGATCAGGGTTTCACAGCCGGTTGCAGCGCGGCGGCGGCCAAACCGCGTTTGGACATTGTCATCCGCAACGCCATCAATGCCGGGGACATTCCGGGCCCCCGGATGCTGGCCTGCACACCGGAACTAACGGTTTCCTCGGGCCTGGGCGATGTCCGCCTGGCCCATATGCACCGCGACACGTTCGCCCTGATCTGCGATGGCGCCGACGAATTCCGCAAGGTCAGCCGCGAGCTGGTCCGCGAAGGCGTCGATACGTTGAAAATCAATCCTTCCGGCGATGAATTCGTGCCCTTCGCCCGGGCCCACCACACGGTGATGACGGAGGACGAAGTCGCCGCCGTATGCGAGGTTGCCCGTTCCCGCGGCCTGCGCACCGCCGGCCATTGCCGCAGTGCCGAATCCGTCAAGATGTGCCTGCGCCAAGGGGCCGAGATTATCTACCACGCCACCCTGGTGGACGAGGAAGCCAAGGATATGTTGGAGGCGGAGAAGGACCGCATTTTTGTCTCGCCCACCCTGGGCGTCACCTACACCACTTTGTACGAAGCCGGTGATTGGGGCGTCACAACGGAAATGGCCACCGACATGGGCCTGAAGCGGGAGCTGGAAACCGCCGTCGAGAATATGAAGGATTTGAAAAAGCGCGGCGTCCGCATACTGCCGGGCGGTGATTATGGTTTTGCCTGGAACCCCATCGGGAACAATGCCAGGGATATTGAATATTTCGTCAATCTGCTCGATTTCTCGCCCATGGAAGCGATCATGGCGGCCACCAAGGGGGGCAGCGAAATCATGATGATGGAAAATGAACTGGGTCAGATCAAGGAAGGTTTCCTGGCGGATATTCTTCTCGTCGATGGCAATCCGCTGACCGACGTCTCGATCCTGCAGGACGCCAACCGGTTGATCGGCATCATGAAGGATGGCGGCTTCCACAAGGACCCCGCGGACCATTTGTCCGCATCGCAGGAGGCGGCGGAATAGTTAGAGCGGGTTCGCTGCGGAATTGGAGGCGGCCAGCTGGTTCTTTGCTTTACCCATAGCGAGTCGGTGTCGGACAACCACGCAGTTTTCGCCGAGCCGCGCGAACCCATCGCAGGCAATCCGGGCTGCGGTCCAGCCGAGGTAGGCGCCGAATTGCACATGAAACAGCACCTGCTTGTCCGGGTTCTGTTTTTCGACGATGTGAAACCGGCGGCCGGCATCGTTGGGACCCGAGGGTCGCCGCGTGTTTTGCAACTCCTCCAACAGGCCCTGCGCGCGCGGAAGCTCGTTAAAGGCGCCGAATTGCACTTCGTAATTCGGCAGAACGCGCTTCGCACTTGGAATAGGAGGGGCAATTCGTTGCCGCGCATCCAGCTCGGCCCGCGTCTCCATTGCCAGCATAAGCTCCCCGGCATCAGTGACGCCAGGTGTCGGGCTAGACCGCGGTGCCACCTCGTCAAACGCCTCGTCGGAAGGCTCCGGCTCCGCTTTCGCCGACTTCGCCTCGGCCAGCACTGTTTTGGCCCGCACTGGCTCAGAGGAGGCCCCGATCGCATTAAATTGCTCTGTCGCGCCAGCAATGGCCACATCCGTGGACCCGGCAAGGCTTGCGCGCCTTACCGTTGACCGCCGGACGACAGCGCATTTTTGACCATGCGCCAGGAAGGCAGCACACTCGGTCTTGGCGGCGCTGCGGCCAAAATCCGCACCAAGTTGGACATGAAACAGCACCTGATCGTCGGCGCCCTGCTTGTCAACGATCTGAAAACGCCGACCGGCATTGGCGGTATTTGGGAACCGGTTACCTTCCCGTAACGCGGCCAACAGACCCTGTGCGCGGGGCAATTCCTTAAAGGCGCCGAACTGCACATCGTACTTCTGCTCAACTTGCTGCTGACCTGGTGCAGGCGGATGAACCTGGCGGCGGTTGTTCTCAGCCATTTCAACGGCGGCAAGCTTGGTGATCGATGCCTTGGCATCGCCAACAGGGGCCGCGTCAACGGCAATCACGCCATCGGGCAGCGGCAGATCGGCAACCACGGCAAGCTGTCCCTGCACCGGCCCGTCTGTACTGAATGGCGTCTTCACCGCTCCTTCGCCGATCTTTGCCAAGCGCATTTCCAGGGACTTGGCCCCGGATGCGCCGGTTACTGGCGCAACTGTCACTGGCGGCTCCACGGCGGTCAACAATTCCGCAACCGGCACCTGTTCTTCAAGAGCCGGCACTGTCGCCACCACCAGATCCGGCTGGTCAATATCAGCGACTGTCATCGGGCCCGGTCCCGATGGACCCATGCCGTCCATATCGGCCAATACCTTGCCAACCAAATCCTCAATCGAGCCATCATTGGCCGGGTCCGTATCCTCTGCCAGGGTTTCCCATTTCGCCATGGTGTTTTGGATCGCCACGCGCAGAGCATTGACATCATCCAGCGGGATATCCGACGGGATCGCATCCAAGCCCAGAGCATGCAGTACATCGCCATGGCTACGGCGCAATTCCACATAGGCCCGGTGCTGATCCACCTCTGAACGGAGCTGCCGGGCCGCCACATCGACCACATCCAGCATATTGCCGTTGGTGATCCGCCGCTCGGCCACGGCCAACTTGCTTAATTCGTTATCGGAGTGGGAGATTTGCCGGGCCAGACGGAATTGGTAATTGGCCTCGCGGTATTCCTGCGAGGCGATATAGACCTGGGCCAACACCGCGACCGACATGGCCAGGCGTTGCCGGCGTGCCATCTCGCCACGCATCGCGGCGGTATCCATGCTCAGCGCGCCCGAAAAGACGCGAAACAAATTCATCCCCAATGTGGCCCCCACACCGTTCCATGCGCCATTCGCCAAGCCGCTGTCGGAGCTGAAATTGCGGGCCAGATCAAAGTCCAGGCCGGGGAACATGCCGTACAAGGCTTCCCGCGATTCCCATTCGCTGATCCGCTCGTTATAGTCCTCGACCCGAAGCTCGGGCCGGTTATCAAGGGCAAACGCCTCCATTTCCTCGATCGGCATCGGCATCGCGGGAACGCCCTGCTCCGTTTCAGGTAGCTTCAGGGTGAATTTCACGCCTGGCCGAACGTTGATCAACTGCGCAAATTCAAGCTTGGCGCGGCCATATTCCTTACGCGCGGCGATGAGCTGGCGCACCGTATCAATCAGGCCGCGGCGAAAGCCAACCGTACGCCGCCGGGTCTCGACATTCGTGACTTCCAAACGCCGGGATTCGGCCAGCGCCGTGCTGAAATCCCGTTCTATGGCGACCATGCGCGTCATCAATTGCTGCGCCCCGACCGCCTTCCAATAGGCCAGACGGACGCTGCGGATTATATCCTGCAAGCCCTTGCGCCGGCGTTCCTCGGCGATCATGACCCGATCGGCGCTTTGTTTTGCCCTGGCATAACTGACGCCGAGATCAAGCAGACTCCAAGTCGCGCCAAAGCTGCCCGTGCGGATATTGCGGTCCGTACCCGAGGAAACCGTTTCGCTGTCCCTGGTGCGGCCGCCGGTAGCCGAGACATCCGGAAAACCTTCTTGGTTCGCCTGTTCCAGCTCCAACTCGGCGATATCCCGCTCAATTTGCCGCACGCTATGTTGCAGGTTAAAGGCAACCGCCCTGGCCATTGCATCATAAAGCGAAATCGACTCGACGGGCACATAGCGCTTGGAATGTATAATTTCCAGATCAACGGCCGCCCGGCTTTCCCGCTCGCTGACGCTCAATGGTTCGGGCGCCACCGAGCAGGCAGTCAGATACCCAAGCAAAAGCAGACAACATATGACCTTGGTCTTCGAAACCATGGCAAAAATACGCTTACTTATGCATGGACGGCGCACCTTAACGCTCCGTCATCGCGGTATCGAGGGATTGGTAGATCGGCCGCAGCAAATAACGCAGCACCGTGCGCTCGCCGGCCAGAATATCAACCTCGGCAACCATGCCGGGCAGGATCAGATTTTCACCCGGCTTATCACCAACATGGTTCTTGTTCAGCCGGATAGAGGATTTGTAATAGACCGTACCGTCCTGATCCTTGAAGGTTGTGGGCGAAATTTTTTCAACCACGCCTTCGATTGCGCCAAAGCGGGCAAAATCATAGGTGGTGATCTTCACCTTCGCCTCGTCGCCAATTTTGACATGGCCCACATCGATGGGCGAAATGCGCCCTTCAACGATCAATTCGTCCTCTATGGGGACGATCATGGCCAAGGGTGCGCCGGGTGCGATGACACTGCCAACGGCAGTGACCGCCAGCTCCTGCACGATACCATGGGCCGGTGCCACGATTCTCAAGCGCCGCACACGATCCTGGGTCTGAACGATTGACTGCTCTACTTCGGCCAACTCCGCCCGCACGGAACCCATTTCATCCAAGGCGTCGTCGCGCAGGCCGGCCTCGAGTTCCTCTATTTTCGCGCTGGCTTCGGCGATCGCCTCACGGGCGCGCTCCGCCTTGTCGATAACCTCGTCCAGCTCACCCGCGATCGTGTTGTGTTCCCGCAGCGTATTCAAATAAACCAGGTTAGAGACCAATTTCTCGACCAACAGCTTTTCCTGGGTGTCGCGCTGCGTTGCCAGAATAGCGACCTCGCGCCGTAGTTTCGCCGCTTCGCTCTTCAGCACTTTCAACTCCACCTCGCGTTGCTTCTGCTTTAGAGCGAGAACATTTTTCTGCTTCTGCCTGGCTTTCTTCTGTTGTTTCAGGATGATTTGCTGATCCGCCCGCAAATGATCATATCGGGCCGGCACCTTGACGAACGCCGCGGCATCCCCGGCGGCAAAGGCCCGCAGCCTCTCGGCCCTTAGTTGCAAGCCAACACGGCGAATGCGGTTGGCCTCCAAATCCGCCAGCGCCGCCGTCGGATCCAATCGAACCATCGTCTGACCGCGCGCAACCACTTCGCCTTCCGTGACCATGATCTCGGCGATAATACCGCCTTCAAGATGCTGGATCGCATGCACCGAACCGAGCGGCACCACTTCGCCCAACGCCTTGGTGGTTTCCTTGATCTTCGCGACCGAGGCCCAAGCGCCCGAGCCGAACACAACCAAGGTAACAAGCACCAGGAAGACCCTGAGAAACCGGGGCGGGCCAATTTCTTCAAGCAATTCCGGCTTTGATAGATAGCGTAGCTCCTCACCCCGGCCAAGCTTTGGGCGCTCGACATAAGCGGCGGGCATGACGGCACCATCTCTACTCATGCTGCATCCCCTCCCAATCGGTTCAAGGCTTCCTGGGGTGGGCCGTTATATTGCAGCCGGCCGGCATCCAGAACCAACAGCCGGTCCGCGATCTGCATATGACTGGGCCGATGCGTGATGATGACAATCGTCGCCTTGCCGCGCATATTCTGCACCGCCGCCAGTAACGCCTGATCACCTTCCTCGTCCAGTGCCTGACCCGGCTCGTCCAAGAAGATGATCGGCGCCTTTTTCAGATAGGCGCGGGTAAGCGACAGCTTTTGTTTAAAGCCCTCCGCCAGTTCCGTCAGAAGGTTCTCGTTCAGGCGCGTATCAAACCCTTCCGGCATCTTCATGATGGCGTCGTAGGCACGGGCCATCTTGGCCGCCTCCACCAGATCCTCGTCGCTGGCCGTCGGCTCGGCGAGGCGTAGATTTTGCGCCACCGTGCCATAGGTCAATTCCGTTGTTTGCGGCACCAGGGCGATGTTCTGACGCAAATCGATGGGATCAATCTGACGCACGTCGATGCCGTCGATCATGATCGCACCCATGGTCGGCTGGTACAGCCCGGCCGCGAGATTGACGAGCGTCGATTTACCCGAACCATTGGGTCCGGTGATCGCCACCACTTCACCCGGCTCCACGGAGAAGGTAACACCCATAATCGCCGGCTCGGCATCGTTGGTGAAACGGTGCACCACGCCGTTGAATGTAATCCGCCCCTTGATGCGTTGAGAAAATGGCACCTGGCCCGGAATTCTCTCGGTCGGCAGCCGCATCAGATGGTTAATTTGCTGCAAACTGGATTTGATCTGACCCAAACGATTGAGGGTCATGAAGCCTGATTGCAACGGCGACAACGCGCGCCAGACCAAAGCCATCGAGGCAATTAGGGCACCGATGGTAATGGCACCATCCATCACGCCGATGGCACCAAAGCCAACCAGCGCGATACCCGATGCCAGGGTTATGATCCGGGATATCGTCTGTACCGAATTATTTTGGCATGCGAGGTTGAATTCCCGCAGCGAACTGGCCGCGGACAGATCGCGGTACCGCCGCAACCAGACATCCTCCGAACCAGCGAACTTGATCGCCCGCATGCCGGATACCGCCTGGATCAGAAATTTCTGCTGTTCGGCTCTTTGTTCATTGCCGGCCGCGGCAAAATGCTTTGTAACAGCCGATATCGCCAAACCTGAGATTACATAGGCCAGACCCGCCACCACGGGCACCAGCACCAGCCAGCCGCCCAGGGCCGCGATCACGGCAAGATAAATCACCACGAAGGGCAGATCCAACAATGCCTCGCCCAAGGGACCGGCAAAAAACTCCCGTAGTGACTCAAATTCCTGCAATTGAGAAAGCTGCGCGCCGAGCGGTTCATGCTCCAGCATGGCAAGCGGCAGAAATAATATCCGCTCGAATGCGGAACGGCCGACCAGATAGTCGATCCGCCCCGCCAGATACGCCATCGCCCGCACCCGTAACCGGCGCAGCGCCGTTTCCATTGCTATGGCGAAGATCACGCCGGAGAACAGGAACAGCAATTGATTGATCGAAGCGGAAGGAATGACCCTGTCGTAAATCGACATCATGAACAATGGCATAGCCAGGCTAAGCACATTGAACAGCAGGGTCAGCACCAGAACCTGGCCGACCAGGGCACGAAATCGGCCAATCAGGGGCGCTGCCCAGGTCTGGCCACGGGATTTCTTTTCCTGCGCGGCGCGATCGACCGGCTTGACCACATAGGCCGTACCGTTGATCCCCTTGCCCGATGCGCGGCGAAAAAAACGGTAAGTACCGTCATAAATTTTGTACCCGTCCACGTCGGCTTCGATAATTATGCGTACCGGCGCCGCCTGGTTGTCGGGCACGAACAGGCAAGGAATATGGTTCGAATCGATACGGTCATGGCGTACCCGGACCGGGCGGGAACCCAGGTTTAAATTCGCCAGAGTTTCGCGGAAACCTTCGAGATCAAGGTTCGGGATAAAATGTGGCATGGCCTCGGCCAGATGGCGTTCCCTGCCGCTCCATTCCAGAACTTCCAACAAGCGCAACAGACAGACGGCGAGATCGGACAGCGCCCGCGCGCCGCCGTTGCGAAACACCTCCAACACGTTCATGCCACCCAGCATTCTTGGCTGGCTGTCCACGACGCTCTCTCCAGCCTCCGCCATCAGGCATACTCTTTCTGCAGCATGGCGATGGATTCTCGGACACCGCCGCTGGACTGCACCAAGTCTCCGTTACGGATAAGCATCACACGGTCTGCAATATTCAAATATGACGGCCGGTGGCTGACGATCACCATGGTGCATTTGCCGACGAATTCACGCAGCAAGGCATGCAGGCGCTCGTCACTGTCCCGGTCCAATTGGCTATAAGCCTCATCGAACAGGATCAGGCGCGGCTCTTCCGTCATCGTCAGGGCCCTGACCAGCGCAATGCGTTGCCGGACGCCGCCTGGTATGCGTGCGGTCTTGCGGTACTCGACCTGCGTATCGTAACCCTTGGCCATTTTACCAATCACTTCGTGCAGGCCCAGCCGCTCGGCGAAATACATGGCCCGCTCCACATGCTGCCGGCCAGAGAACATGGTCAGGTTTTCCATGATCGTGCCCTGGAACAGAACGGCCTTCTGCGGCAGATAGCAGACATTGCGTTGCAGCGCCGTCGGGTCGATCTGCCATAACTCGCGCTCGTCTATCAGGATCCTTCCGGCATCCGGGTTAATGGTACCCATCAACAGGCCAAGCAAAGTGGATTTACCCGTGCCATTGGCACCGGCGATACCAACGATATCACCATGATTGATTTGCAAGTTGGCGCCGTGGAACAGCTGCTCGGTACCTTCGGAATAGCTAAAGTCCAGATTTTCCAAGGTAATCCGGCCCTCTATACCGGCATCGGCCGCTTCCTCTGACCGGGTTTCCTGGGGCAAGGCGAATAGTTGATCCATCTGACGGCGGGCCACCTGGGTATTTTGAAATTGCGTCCAGATGCCCAGGGACCGCAACAGCGGTTGCGCCGCACGGCTTGCCAGCATGGTACTGGCCGCCAATCCGCCAATGCTCAAAGTACCGTCCATTACCAAGGTACTGCCATAAGCGCCCACGGCAACGGCGGTAACCTGAGACAAAGTCAGGCCAAGATTGCGGGCCGTGGCGCCTGCCATGTTGACCAGATAGCTAGCCTCGGCCGAACCGCTCTGCAAACGTTCGTGGCGGCGCACCATCAAGGCTTCCATGCCCAGGGCCTTGACCGTATGAATGCTCGACAGCACCTCGATCATGAAGTTTTGCCGCCGCTCATCGGAGGCCGCGCGATATTTCAATGACTGTGTTAAGACCCGGCCGCCGGCGCCCGCGAAAAGAGCCAGTGCCGCCAGAATAACAGCCGGCACGATCGCCAGCTTGCCGGCGATCAGCGCGATCAAAACAATAAACAGGGCTGCGAAAGGCAGATCCACCAGCAACAGCAACGACTGGCCGGCATAAAAGTTTTTAATCGAATCAACCGCGCGAAGCCGCTGCATATGAACGCCGGGGGCAACTGACTCGAAACCACCCAAACTCGAATGAAATAAATGCTTCAGCGCGCCACAGGCAAGATGATGTTGCGTTCGGGCACCCGCCCAGCCGGTAATATAGGAACGGCCCAGGCTTAAGGCGGCATCTATCACCAACACCGCCCCCAGACCAAAGATGAATACGGTTAACGTCGGGGTTGCCGTATTGGGTATGACCCGGTCATAGACCTGCAGAATGACAATGGGCAGGGCCAAAGACAGTATATTTAGCGCGGAGGAAACGGCAACCATCTCCATGCGCAAGCCGCGCAGTGGATTAATTCGTGGCGACGCCGCGGTTTTGTCTTGCCTGCTTAGCATTGTCCCCGACTCAAATTCATTTACGAAATTGACGACTAACCGATTCATTGCCGGCAGCCATGACTACCATTACAAAATCTTCCAAACCGTTGCCGTGAAAGCCTTTTTCTGAACCATTTGCAAAAAGGGGCTTTGCGACGACAGCACTAATAGTCGGGCAACAGCGTTAAAATACCGTTACGGAATAGGCCTATTTCGGAGGGTAAAAAGATTTCATCACACACCCAGTCAGGGTGCGGATGGGAATTAATGTAAGTTTTTTAATAAAAATGTGAATTAACCAAATAAGTTAAGCATCTTTAGTAAATTCTTATTTACTTATTTCATTTATCAAAGGTGCAAGAAGAAAACCAAAAGTAAAGCATTGCGCGCCTAAACGTCTGTTATTTTAGGATTACCCTAAACGTCTGTTATTTTAGGAATTGGTGATATCATGGCTAGAATGCCGAAAATACTACGTCAGATGCTGCAACAAAACGATGCAGCCGATGAGCAGGTCGCAGTGCAGGACGAGGCGGACGCGAACGCCTCGGCCCAGGAAACTTCATCCTCCGAGACTGAGCGTACCCGTGACGACGAGTCCGGCCAATCATTCTGGCAAACGCTTGCCGGCGTCGGCGAGGCGTCGGAGAGCGCCCAATCCGCCGCACGCTCGGAAACCGAAGCCCGGGTCAATGGCGATGCTGGTGACCAGCTAGACACCACTTCCGTGCAACAGGATGGCAGCGAAATTGAAGCGCCCCTCGAAGCAGCGGCGGCGCAAGCCCAGCCGGCGGGTCAGATGGATCAGGGGGATGAGCCCGGCACCGCGCCGGCACAGACCGCCCGTACCAGTGCCTCAAACGCCAGCGATCAGGTCGAGGCGCCGGCGGACGAACAAGGCGATGCGTCCACGGACCGCCCCGCCCCCGATACCGCGGCGGGCCCTGTGGTCACCGAGGCTTTGTCGGAAACCAATACAGTCGCGGCGGAAACACCTGAAACCAGCCCTAATTTTGAGCCAGCGCAGGAAGATCCGGCGCAGCAGGCGGACGAAGCGACGGAGCAGGCCGCCACGGCAACGGCCAGGGCAACAATGGTAATGGCAATGCTAACAATGCCGCCGCCAACGAAGCTAAGATCGAGGCAGTGGAAACCGCCGTTGAAATACACGAGCAGGCCGTGGAGGCCGCCGATGCGGCCATGGATCAGGCCGAGACGGTTGCCCAGGAGACCAGGGTGCAGGCCGTGGCGGCCGCCGATGAGGCAAAAGAGCAAGCCACGGACACCGCCGAGACGGCCAGGGGCCAGGCCACCGCGTCTGCCAACGAAACCTTCAATCAAGCCACCGAGGCTGCCACGAATGCATCGCGGGAGGCCGGGATCTCGGCCGATCAGACACGCCAGCAGGCCGTGACCGCCGCCGACGCGGCGGAGACACAAGCCGTACAGGCCGCCGATAGCTCCAGGGATCAGGCCATGACGGCCGCGGACGAGGCCCAGGGCGAGGCCACGCAAGCCACCATCACCGAGTTCAGGGAGCAAGCCGTCACCGACCACGAGGCGGCAACGGCCCAGGCCGAGACAGCGCACCAGGACGCGGTGGAGCAGGCTGAGACCGAGCATCAGGCAGCGCTGGATCAAGCCACGGAGACCCATCAGGAGGCGATCCAACAGGCCGATCAGATGGGTGGCCGGAGAGAGAGAAGGGCCGTCAGGGAGGCCGACAGGGATCTGGAAAAGGCGACCGAAGCCGCCGATGAGGCCAAGGATCAGGCCTTGACCGATGCCACCGAGACCCGGGAACAGGCCCTGCAGGCCGCCGAGGTAGTAAATGAACAGGCCATGGCGACAGCTGATACGCTGGAAAGCCAGGCCGCCATCGAAATGCCCTCGTCCGAGCAGCTGCGGGAACAAGCCGCGACAGAGCACGAGCAAGCCCTGGCCGAGGCCGAGACATCATATCAAGATGCGATGAACCAGGCCGGAACCGAGCATCAGGCGGCGCTGGATCAAGCCACGGCGACCCATCAGGAGGCAATCCAACAGGCCGATCAGAGAGGTGGCCGGAGAGAGAGACG